>OFFJ01000021.1_pt1 | contig 129790 bp, 123 predicted proteins | sample 1521261 | NCBI WGS metagenome assembly OFFJ01 (sample SAMEA3504122, study PRJEB24116) | mouse gut metagenome | biome: mouse gut; feature: mouse-associated habitat; material: faeces | place: Denmark | collected 2011 | reverse complement strand
ACAGACACAGAGGGCAGATTGAAGCAGATAACCAATCATGTGAAAACATGGGAAATGCTCTCTTTCGAGGACAGACAGGCGGTAGTCGATACCCTTGTCAAGGTTATTCGGATTGCAGACGGAAACATTAAAATCACTTGGAACATTTAACGATTAAGCATGAAAGACTAAGCCACACAGTTTAGAGGAAAATTTAATAAAAATCTGTTGATAAGCCAATACTAAATACCGTATAATAATGAAGAAGAACGTTTCATAGAAAATAGTCGAAGGGAAGTGATACTATGGCACCTGCAGCACAGGCAATCAGAAATCAAGAAGTCCTAAATACTGAATATTCCGAAAAAGCAGCCATAGGCGCATTATATGATGAACTCTCCAAAGGAATAAATAGTATGAAAAAAGGCGATGTTTATACGATTGATGAAGCTTGGGAGGAAATTGACAAAATATAATGTCGGAAAAACCAAAGAAATATAAAATCGTAATATCCAAAGATGCTCTCTCGGATATTAAATCAACAAAAAAATATATTCTCGACACCTTCAAATATCGGGAATATGCGGAAAACTTTTCAAAGAAGATAAAGAAGGCTATCAAAGAGCTGGATTCCTTCCCCAAAGGCTATGAAGCTACGGGATATGTAATTGAGGGATTGAGCATTTATTTCAAGCCTTACGGTACATATTTAATCTTCTTTGTTGTGGAGGATTCTACGATTACGGTAATCCGGGTATTGAAAGACCGCATGTATTGGCAGTCGATTATAAAGAAAATGCAGAAAATCAACAGATAGATTTACTTCAATCCTCCCGTTTCGGTGAAGCCTTGCGCATCGTACAGGATAAACTGGATTCCAAGAATTTCTATGCGTTCAATCCTGAGTTTGACAGATGCAAAAAATAACGAGATCACTTTTAAGGCCCCTGCAGGAACACTTGCAAGGGCCGCTTATTCATATTTTAACATATGCTAATATTGTTCGTCATATATGAACTCCTGATAATCCTCAATATCCTTATGAATGCTGATTCCATCCCGGATCCATGCCGTTCTTTCTCTTATGATCTTAGCAGGGATACCGGCAAGACAACAGTTTGGAGGAAATTTCTTTTTACAAACAAATGAATTGGCTCCTATAGTTGATCCGGCACCTATCTCTACGCCGTTCAATAACGTTGCCCTCATTCCTACCCATACATGCTCTCCACAAATAACATCTCTCTCCGCATTGTCATCCAAATGTTCCATTGAGTTCAGATCAATCATATTATGGCTATTGCCGGCACGCATAAAAACAGAATACGATACCATACAGTCCTTTCCTAAAGTTATCTTGGCATCAAAAGATGCAACAAGCGTACATTGTCTTTGCATAGTGCAATTCGATTCAATATGTACACTTCCTCCGCATGAACACCTGACCTTTATAAAGGAATCAAATTTGCAATCATGGTCTATTAGAATACTCCCATTTGTGCTTGAGATAGTTACATCTTTGCCAAATTTAACCCGCTCTCCTATTTTTACAAACGATTTTCCCGCTGAAGCAACTGTGGTTTCTCCGCCAAGTTCCTTCGTTTTAATCTCTATTACACCACCGCTTCTTAATTGAACATTCATGGGACAAATATTTTCTGTCACAAGTCTATTGCCATATAAATCCTGATAATTTTTTGTGCCATCCAATGCAATTATTCTTTCCGGATACCAAAAATCCACAAATTCTATATATTCCATTTCATCTAGCTGATTAATTACTTCATCATAGTGGGCTTTCAACGCAACAAATACAAAATATTTGGATTCCACCAGCTTTTCTATCGGATATACCGGATAACCATTATATTCAGAAACATTGCTAAAATTCTTATCTATGTAACCGGCGATAGGCAGTCCCCAGTTTTCCAACACCGAAAAGATCCTATCACTTTTAGGCGATGCCCCCCATATGATTATCTGGCGTTCCATCCTACGCTCATGGTTTCCAAGCACTTCTTTTAAGTTTTTAATCCATAGTTCCTGCATGTTAACCTCCATTTTTCCGATAAGCAAACAATTACCTGCTATCAGATATTTGCAACTGAAACATTCTGAATCATAATTGGCTTATGAATTGCATTGCACAGAACAACAAGGCTGCTTTGGTCTCCGTAATAGGCATCTGCCAGCACAAGTGCCCGATCCATATCCGATGAATCATCATAAATGCCGAATCCTTCTCTCTTATATTTTTCTACTATTTCCAGATATTGTTCATACAACTGTGGGCGCGTAGAACAAACAGTCGCTTCCATAAGCGGATGCGGCCTCCATAAAAGGGCTATCTCATCTTTCTGTCTTTTGAAAATTTCAAATACTTGTTCCATCTTGTGAAGCATCCGATCCGATTCTTTCAGGAACGCACTTATGCTTGTATTATAAAGTACCACTTTCTTTTTTCTTCCGTCCGGCTGAAAAAAATATGGTTTCCATTCTTCCGGTATTTCTATTCCCTCATCATTCATTTTTCTGATTTTTTCAATTTTGGGAGAACCTATGCCTTTGATTTTCTGCTCGTATGCTTTTCTCACCGTTTCTCCGGCCACCATCACCATGCATTCAATATAAAACCGCCGCATATTTTCTGACTGAACAATAATCTCATCCGCATATATGACGGCAGGCAGCTGTACATAATGTGATTTTTCCATAACTTTGTTCTTATTTTTAATATCTATCTCCTTCAATATAAAATAAGGGATATACACGAGTTTATCCGTATACTTCTTTAAATTCTTTGAATAAAAAAAGGGATGTACACTCGTCACAACATTCCAATTATCATATGGATTGTGGATATATATTTCATCAGGATGGCTCTTTTCGAAATCATAAGAATCATAATGAATGATCGGAACATATGGCGGGAATTCTTCGCCCTCATAATGTAATTTCCCAAAAGAGCCATCAGGATTTTTATCGTAATAGGGAATCGGGATAACTTTAGCCTCAATACACGGATCCGCATTCGCTTTTTCCCATACACTTTCGAGAGAGTCCCACATAGAAGCCTTATAAGGCAGAAATACGACTTCCATTATTTCAGGGAGTTCCTGTTCCATCCTATGTACAATGCTATGATAGCTTTTATCCAGTTTGTTATAGGTTTCGGATGGCTTCAATAAATTGCCGCCAAGAATCTGCTCATATATTGTATACACAAGATCACAGTAATTCTCCAGCCTTGCAACAGACGCCGTACCCGTCCCCTCAGTTTCATCAATTTTAGTCCCAACCGCTATCGCAGTATTCTGACATTCTTCAAGGTATGCCTTGGCTGCGGCTCTATTATCTTTTTCAATACTTTCTGCAATAATCTTATGTGCCTCCTCCAAGAGATCCAAAAGCTTCATAAGCTGCTTTTTCATTTGTTTCTTCAATCCAATTCCTCACATTCCGCATTTAACATTCTCAAAATAGTAAAGCCAGGCTAAGGCCATCCCCAATCGGATACTTTATAATATCTTTTCCGGTGCAAAATTCATCGACTGCCTTCCTGGTTCCAGTAAATATCTCATTATAATAGTCATGAACCAATATTACACCGCCTTTTACCATTCTGCCGGAGAAGAATTCCAATGCCGCAAGCTGTGGTGCATATAAATCCATGTCCAGATTCACAAAACAAAAATTCGAATGAATACCCGAAAAGCTATCCGGGACATATCCTTTCCGAATCTTCAATTTATTCCGATGCATACATCTTAATTTCACAATCGTTTCCGATGTCACATAAAACCTGTCAAACATTCCCTCTCTAATGGCCTTTTTTGCCGGTTCCATATCCAGCTCGATATCTCTTTCATCAAAACCTGAAAAAGTGTCAAAAAGCCACAAGGTTTCATTGGGAAAACTATCATTAATGACAGATGCAAACCATCCCCGGTACACTCCACACTCTGCTACATTACCATGAATATTATTTTTATGCATCATTTCACTTAATTCTGTCAAATAGACTTTTCGAGGAAAGCGATGGACATGATGTTCTAAAGACTTAAAACTTTGCAGTATAATTTTCTCTTCTTCTACACCAAGTTTCTGCAAATACTGATACACCTCTAAAATAGTTTTATCCATTCCAGGTTTCAAATCATCCAGCGCAATAATTACCAATTCGAATTCAAATTGCAGGACATTTTCCGGTGCAACTACCTTGTGACCGCATAAAGTCTTGATCCTTTCCCATTGCCTGTCCAAAATAGCGCTAATCTCATAATCACTTGTCCCATTCTTTAAATAATTTTTTGTTAATTCTCCTGCTCCATACAAAACTACTTTTTTCATCAGTGGTATTCCTCTGTTTTCCAATTTATACACTCCGCATATTTCCCTTTTAATCTGATATATGGCCTTCCCTGCAAATAAGGCAGGGCTGCCTGGTAGGCACCGGGAATGGCTGTAATAATGATAACTTCTTTATCTAATTCAGGAATCATATCTGGTTTTATAGTCTTAACGCCGAAAAAATCCTGTTTTACATAGCTGTCAATCCCACATACAAGTTCTGCCTCCGGATATAACCGCCGAATGATATCCGGCACGAAATATGATACGCTGGATATGACTCCTAATACAGCATATTTAAAATCTCTATGCGGAAATGCCACGCTTTCTAATGCGGTTCTTGTCTGAGGTTCATAGTGTATATTGCTTTTTATTTCTTTTGACGCCCACATTTTTCTCAATTCCTGATTTGCCGCTTCGCTTCTTATTCTTTGAAAAAATGCTTGTTTTATTACATTTTTTTCCCATTCTATATCGATCGGCTGTGGATTCCAGTCAATACAATCCGTATCCCAATTCGTATAGGAGGTCAGAAAACGATCGATAAATCCGAATCTGTCATCATGTTTGGTCATGATGACTGGAATTCCCATTGCCAGACATGGTGCGGCAGCGTGCAGCCTGGATGTAATAACAAGTTTCGCTGTATCGCGAAGAAGCGCAATACGATCTTCTCCTAATTTATGGAAATCAAATGCTTCCTGCTCTGTCATTCTCCTGGAGCCATGTACAATAGCAAACCGATGAATATTGGATAATTCCACAGCATTCTCCAAAATCTCCTTTGGAATGAAATCTTCAAATCCTGATTGCACATCAATCAAATATACTTTATCTGCATTATGATCTTGTGCTTGCGTTCTGCGTGGAAATGTCAAAGACAGACAGCCAGTCAAATACGCATTGACGCCAAGTGCGGCCAATTTCCTTGCCGTAAACTCATCACGGCATCCAACATCGGTACAGCTGCGATAGTATTCCAACTCATCTGCCGCAATATCCCTGTTTATGTGCAAGGAAAACGGCACGGCATGTATTTTTCTGCCAGGAGGCATAAAGTGAGAATCATATGCCAGTTCTTCATAAGTTGAACATGTATTTATGGTGCATATACATTCCTCACCATCATAATTTGTCATGTCATATCTCGGAACAGGAATAATATCTTCTTCTGCAATTCCCATCTCCCTGTACAATAATTTTACAGCATAAGATTGTATAGGATCGCCCAAATTAACCGGTCGATTCGGCATCTCTGGTATTAAAGGTTTTTGATAAAGCAAATATCCATACTTCATATATTATTCCCTCTTCTTTAATCGTAAGAATACAAGTCACCTATTTCAATCATGGCATCGTGCGTTGGCAATCTGCCAGATACATTCGGATACAGCTTCCAATCCGGCGAGAAACAAAACTCCAAAGACCCCTCATAGTGCTTAGGCGCGTAAAACTTACGCCCCTCAAACATCAATTCAACTGCTTCATCAAAATTATCTTTTCGCACAAGATCTACATTGTACGGACTTCTATCCACAGAAGTCCAAAATTTGAGTCTGCCTTTGTTGTTATCAAATTTCGTAGCATATTTCAAAAAATTCTTCCGGCACCTTTCTGTTCCCATAAGAGCCAATTTCTTATAATAAAATCTTTTTATAGGATTCTTCTCGCTGCCAGCCCCTACGGTAGACCACAAGGCAGTTCTCCAAAATCTGCATATTCTGGTATGAAAAAAATCTATAAATGCATTAGGTGCCGCCGGATACATAGGGAAAATATCTATAAATACGCCAATTTTGTTTTTTAATTTATCTCTTCCCGCTTTTGTATAGGCTGTGCCTTTATGTTCCAGGTGATTAAATATAATATGGTGATAAGGTTCTGTCTGTGGACAACGGTAAAAATATTTGCTCTGATCCAGTTCTTTCTGCATAATCTCATATAGCTTATCGCAGTCCTCATAGTACATCGTCACATCAATATCATCATCCCACGGAATAAATCCCTTGTGCCTGAGCGCACCGATCAAAGTGCCAAAATTTATGTTATATTTCAAACCATACTTTCTGCAAATACGGTCAAATTCTGTCAGCAATTCAATCTGAATCAACTGTATTCTTCGTATCTCTTCTGCCCCTGAAAGCAACAATTCACTTTTTACAGGCGCCAGAATCTTCTTCTTGTTTTCTTTGGAATACAAAGATAGTAATTTTTCCCTATTCCTGACGCAAAAACATTTCACGCCGCAAAAATCAATTCTCTCCACATTTGACCAGAAAGCCGTGTATGTCAATTCTGAAATCTTAGAGGGAAAAACATCCAGCGACAAATTGATTCCACTAAACTTTGTCGTCATTTCCGGGAAAAAAATATATTCTGACTTCTTTCGGTTTTCTAATTGGCTGATATTTTTCTTAAAATCATTGAAAACCCTTTTCTTCAGATAGAACTTTGTTCGAATGCGGCGAGGTGTCAATTTTAACCATGTAACAATTGGTTTCTTTTTTAACATTTCCCGAAAAAATACAGGAAATAAATGATTTTTAAAAAAATGATTAACCTGTTTCCACTCCGCTTTCGTATTTCCTGCATAGTAAAGCGGTGTGATAGACAGATGTGTCCCGTAATAGAACTCTTCGTCTTTTCTCGTTTCGTCAAGCTTTACTCTGGAATGCTTCACAAACCATGTATAGCATGCATAGAATTGCTTTGTATTTTCATAATTGTGAACGGAAAAAACTGGGTGCTGTAAACAAAATTCTTTCAAATAATCCACTATTTTTCGGAATCCTTCGTATTCAACTGCAATATACAAGGCAGGATAACACTGACTAAAATCAATATTTCCCAATGCAATCAATGTACTTCCTGATAAGGTATAAATAATATTTTCACGAACACAATATTCGTCTACTATCTTCAATAATTCTAAAGCTTCCTGATGCGCCCTGTTCAGTACTTTCGTCATTTTAATTTACATTCCCTTCACTCAATCGTCTCTATCCCATAATAGTTCATCATATTTTTACAGGCATCTTCTAACGATATCCGCGGCATCCATCCCAAAGATCTTAGTTTCTCCGAACTTGCCGTCACATAAGATACGGCATGTTCCACTTCCACATCATATTTATCTGCTTCCATACTGCGCTCAATATCAATCTGTTCTTTTGCACATGAAGACATAATCCGTGCGAATTCCAAAACAGATACTTCCGCATCTTCGTTACTGACATTATAGGTCTGCCCGTCCTGTCCATCTGTTAAAACAGTCAATATACCTGTAATTGCGTCGGTCATATATAGAAATGATCGCACCGGGCTTCCATCTCCTTTCAGCACGATCCTGTGCTGATTTAAAATCTGAGAAATAAAATCAATATGAATTCTCCCATCATCCAGCGCTATACCGCCACCCATAATCTGTGTTGGACGAACTATTTTTACCCGGACACCTCGCTGTCTGTAACAAGCACAAAGATTTTCTGACGCACGTTTGGAATATGCATACACATTTCTAACGTCCATAGTGTCCAGAAAACCAAGCTGTGATTCCACGAAGCGTTTTTCTCCTATTTTCCCATATACATCTACACTGGAAAAAAGCAGAAATTCTGCTTTCTTTTTTTCGGACAACATAAGAAGATTGTCACACCCCAATACATTGACTTTAAATGTTTCCACCGGATTTATATTGCTGTTCACTAATCCCGCCGGGCTTGCAGCATGAATGATATAATGAACTTCCTGTTCGATTTCTATAGGTGTCAGAATATCCTGAATGATAAGTTTAAAATCGTCTCTTGCGTAATACATGGAAAAGCGAAGATCTGCTTTGGCTTTACTTCTGCAGAGAACAATCACATTCATATTAGCCTGAAACAGATCATTTCTTTTTAATAACCCGTGTACTATGTATTGTGGTACATATCCTGTTGCACCGGATATGAGAAGCGTTTTTCCGTGTAACTTCTCCCAGTTGACAGATGAATCCGCTATTCGTTCCGCATCTTGGTTTATCATATCTTTCCTATTCATATCTGATCTTAATTTCCTCCTGTTATACCTCCATATTTTTCTTCCTGCTGCAAAAACAGAGGATGCAGCGACTCTGCAATCGCAAGATCTTCCGGATATGTTACTTTAATACAAAAGCGATCTCCCATGACCATATAGCATTCAACTCCCATATTAAGCACTAGTTCGCTGTCTTCCGTAACATCCATTTTACAATATTCCTCATCTTCCATATAAATCTTGTGTCCCATTAGGAGGACTCCATACCGGAACACTTGTGGACCTTGTTGGAGATACAGTTTTCGTTTTTGCAATGTTCGATTTACTCTTTTGCCGTCATTGCTAAAGGTAATAGCGTCCGTAGCTTTCACAACGGTAATCGTTGCATCGTATAGCTGGATCATCTCATAATGTTTGTCTATTGTTTTTTGGGACACAAATGGACACACCGATGTCATAATCATAACCGTGTCCCTGCCTTTTGCGGGTATTTTCTGAAGTCCATGAAACACGGACTGCTGCCGTTCTTTTCCCGGACGTGCAAAATACTTTACCTTTGTGATTCCATATTCTCTGATCCAATGTCTTACCTTATCTTCCTCTTTCTCTGCAACAACAATACAAACCTCGTCTATATTTTTGTTTTTCTCAGCAATCTTTAACGAATATACAATCATGGGAACTCCGGTTAGTTCAATAAACTGCTTTGATATTTGTTCATTCCCGAAGCGCTGGCCCTTCCCACCGGCTAATACAATCGCGTAATTCATATTTATCTCCTTATATTAACCCCAAAAAATCTTCCAATTTAAAATTCTCAGTTTCTCTTACTGATTCTCCCATTTCTATTACAAGATTCAGGCGATCCCTTTGATTCTCTTTCTGCCGCTCTGCTTCCAATACATAATCCTCTGTTTTGCCATCTTTTTTACAGATCCTATAATGTTTGGAAAGTCCGACCGACCGATTCGCCTCATAAAAGTAATAGTGTTCACCCGTCTCAAACATACAAGCTACCATGGAACCTTCCTGCGGTTTCCACCGGTCTTCCAACGCCAATTCTTTTGACTCTATTTTTACTGAAAGCACACGATTGGCAGATGCCGGCATAAAAAACAATTTATCTTTGCAACGAATGATTTTAGAAAACACAATTTTTCCTGATTGAAATCCAATCGGATAATCTTGTATTTCACTGATTAAATTGCATGCAGGATTCCATATCACAATCGACCCTTTTTGCCTTGGCGCAATCCAGTAATCTTTACCATATCTGTACATACACATCGCACCGTTGTTATATTTCCCGATTCGGTGGATAATTCCCTTCTCTGTTTCCATATTAAATTCAAGTATTATATTGTTATTGCCGCTCGGTATATAGACGTTATTGCCATCTACACATAGTCCGCCTCTGAAAAAGTATCCTTCTTTTGGAATCCACTGGCGAAGCACTATAATCTTATTTGTCTTAATATCCAGTTTTAATATTCCTGGATAAGTAAATGGAATTATAAATATATTCTCTCTCCAGCATACTGCCGCAACAAACTTAAAAGCTTCTTTATAAAATGAATATTCAGAGAATGGTAATGGTATGGATAATTGTTTTATCGTTTTCTGTTCGACATTATAAATGGAGATATATTTCCCGGACATTGGAATGAAATAGATTTTTGAATTGCAATGCAATGCTGAACTGTATAAGCGTTTGCCATTTGCATTTTCATTAGGAAATAACATCATGTATTTGCATTTTTGATTTTCCAGATCAATCTCATATAATCCGTTGAATGCAAATGCAGATGCATATCCTGTCCCATTTTCGGTAAATGTGATTGCTTCAAATTCTACTATAGATTTTTCTTTCATAATTTTTTACACCACCCTATTATCTCCTTTAAATAACAACAACCTCCGATCCGATAGTACCTGAGTTTTGCTTTTATAAAGTAAGGCATATTGGTTACTCTGTCGAGTAATGCGAAACTGCATCCAAACGGCAGTTCCGCTTCGCTCCTTCATACATCACAGCTCGTGTTCTGAAGGTCTTGGCGCACCCAATTCACGAAAACCGCTATTCCAGCGCCGTTGCTTTTTTTATTTTCATAAAATATTCCACAGTCCGAAAAACTCTTCGGTAAAATCCCGGTTTCAAACAAAATTCATCTATGAAATATTTTTAATGAACTACAGGAGTGTACTGTTGTTCCAATCTGCCTCGATTTATTGCATTTTTTGCAGCATTGGTTTTTTTATCATCTTCATATCCGCAGCTTTTGCATATAAAAATATCTTTTTGATATTTTCCCTGTGTGCCGCATCTACTACATTCCGTGCTGATTGCTTTTCCTGTTACTTCTATATATTTAATAGAGTTTTCCAGACATTTTTGTTTGATCCTGTCTTTCACAAATCCCTTTTTCCATACGTTTACGGAATAATTCACTTTCTTATCATAACCTTTTGTATTATTCCGGGGAAATTTAGGCAGATAGACAGCCTCTGGTTTCTCTTCGGCAATCATACGGTTAATCTCCTGATTGACATATGTTTCAAGCCGTGCGTCCAGTTTCGCTTTGTGCGCTTTATATTTCTTGCGGCCTGCATTGTTCTTTTTTTCTTTTCGATATGTTTGATCAGAAGCTTTCACATATTCCACCAGTTCTTGCTGGATCTGGCCAAAACATTCTCCATAAATATTTCCGGTATCCGTCGTGATCATATGCCACATCCCCAGTGAAACTCCTGTCTCGTTTGTATAGTCCTTGTGACTTCTAATTTTCTGCTCGATGGGAACTGCTATTTCTATACCGCATTTCTCTGGTTTTAACCGGATATAAAGTTGCCTGTCATACGCATTGTTGTCTGTAAGAGAAATAAACATCCGTTTTCTGCTCTCTTTTGTAGAAAGAAAGATCCCTTGTTCTTTCCCGCATGTTCCATAGCGGTATGCACGTTCCGTAAGCGAAAAACCATCCGCTTTGTCGGTTTGAAGTCTTTGTAGTTTTTTTCGTACCTGGCGGCAAAGATATTTATTCAATTTCTCTATAGAAGAAGAACCGCCTAAAGCCGCCATAATGTGATCATATGTTTCCTCCATCTTTTCCGGTATGGCTATTTTTTTTCCATTTAAAACATGATCGAAGCATCCACTTGTTTTTATAACAAATCTTAAATAATGTTTTTCCTCTGGAGTAAATCCATTATTTTTGTGAATTGCTGACAAGACGCTGCTTTTTGTATTTGTCCACTGTGTTTTGATATCTCCCAATGCCTCGAAAACAGCGCAGTAAAAATACACAGAAGGAAGCTTAACTTGTTCGCGTATCCCGCTCTTCGTCATTTCATTCTGGACAGTATATCCAGGATAAATTTTCAAAAGACCGCCCACGCCGCTGTATCTCTGGTATGTACAATTTTTTACATAAGCGTAGTCCCTGGCAATTTCTTGCAATTTACACATATCTTCTGTTTGGAGAGGCTTTTTATTATATTGGCGTACCGTCTTATAAATCTTATTCTGTGGCATTCTTTCTTCTTATGGCTCGTCAGGCCGGCAAATTTTAATCTTTAAAATTTTTCGCAGATTTTCTTAGTCTAAGAAACATAAACTATACATTGATAACAATGGTGTATCATCCTGCCTGACCACAAATCTGACCATAAAATTCTGAAAGAGCATCCATATGCTTCCGTTTTGTGTTCATAGATGGATGCACATAACGGTTCAGAGTAATTTGTATATCCGAATGGCCCAGCATCTCGCTGAGGCTCTTTACATCGATTCCTTCTTCAATGCAATTAGTGGAAAAAGTATGCCGCAAAACGTGGAAATTATTGTCCGTCAATTTGGCCTCTTTGAGTACTTTTTTAAAATGATTTTGTAAAGTCCTGGGTTCCAGCGGTTTGTCTTTTCCGAATATATATTCCTCACTGCCGTGAAATGCCATGAGAAGTTCAAACATTGTTTCAGATAAAGGAATTTCCCGCTTGGAGTATTCGCTCTTTGGCGGCGTTTCCACTAAAATAGTTTTTGTTCTGCCTCCCTCCATATAAAGCCGCTGGACTGTTCTGCTGACCCGGAGAATCTTATGATCAAAATCTATATCAGACCATTTTAAGGCACATAATTCCCCCAGTCTCAATCCCGTAAATAAGCATATCAATACTGCCAGTTTATAAATGTCCATTTTTTTATAAAGCGTCAGAATCAAGTCTTTTTGTTCTTTTCTGGTAAATGTTTTAATTGTATTGTTCCGTATATTGGAAAGCGATTTTTCAAAAAACTGAAGTTTTGGAACAGTAATGGAATATTTTCTGGATACAAACTCAAGAATTTGGTTCAATACGCAATAAATACTTTTTTGCATACTGTCAGATAAATGATCAGGAATATTTTCTTTCACAAATATATCCGTAATTTCAGACAAAATGATATTATCAAACATTTTTTCGATATGGTTTTGAAAAATAAGACTATATTTTACATAAGTCGATAATTTTCTTTTTGTTTTCACCTCGACGAGCCATTCTCTGGCCGCATCTGTAAATAGAATATGACTAAGAATATTTTGATTTTTTGTGTCTTCTTGGCGCACATGTCCCCCTGTAAGGATTCTTTGCACAGCCAATTTTTCACGGACTTCGTGATATGACCTGCCATAAACAGAACGATATACTTGCTTTTTCTTTATCTCACAGTATACCGGATAGCGTCCTTCCCACCGCCCGTCTTTCCTTTTTCTTATATTTTCTCCGTGTCTTCCCATAATGATATTCCTTTCTTTCATGTCAGTTTACTGAATTTTTATACCTATTTTTTCGACCATAAATCTGACCATAAAATATTCTGGTACTTTTTTGCTATGAAAAGCTGATATTTTTTTCTTTTCTTCTATTTATCATGTATTTTCAGGCAATTTATATTCATTTTCCAAAAAGAATTTGTCATTTAAGTAAAAACGTGGTAAACTTAATCCGATAAAGAATTATATATTGCATTATAATATATTTGTTTTTCTCAGATTAAGAAAATCTGCGAAAAATAAGAAAAAAGAGCTGATATCAGCTCTTTTTTCTTTGATTCTATGATAAAATGATGCACGCTTTTTTCTTATCGGGATTCTCCCATAAAGAACAGCGCAATCGTCCCTGGGCCGGAATGGGCTCCGATGGTAGGTCCGATATGATTGATCATAAAGGTACTGATCCCAAAACGTTTCTGAATCTCGTCTCTCACGAACTCTGCGTCTTCCAGAGCATCTCCATGGCTGATAAATATAATGTCATTGGAATCCCTGTATTTTCCCATCTTCTCTTCCATATAATCTACAAGGGTATTCAGCGATTTTTTTCTTCCTCTCACCTTTTGAATAGGAATCAGATGTCCTTCATCGTCTACATGAAGAATAGGTTTAATACCCACAACGCTTCCGATCACTGCCGCTGTCCGGCTCACTCTTCCGCCTCTATACAAATGATTCAGATCGTCCACGGTAAATATATGTATCAGGCGGGGGATGTTTTCCTTCACCCAAGCAGCAGTTTCCTCCATGCTTTTTCCTGCTTTCTGCATCTGTACGGCCTTGTGAACCAACAGCCCTTCGCCCATAGATGCGCACCTGCTGTCAATAATCTCTATCTTACAGTCAGGATGAGCTTCCATTGCCATGTCCGCAGCGATACAGGCGCTTCCATAACTACCGCTTAAACCGGAAGAAAAAGACAAATAGAGCAGATGATCGCTCTCTTTTAAATATTCTTCAAAATATTCCCTGCATTCCTCAGGATTTACCTGAGACGTCGTCGGCATGTGACCCTCTCTCATCAGGGCATAGAATTTTTTCCAGTCCAATTCTTTTCCTTTGGTATAAGTTTCCCCTTTTATGGTGTAATTAAAAACCATTAATCCAAGGCGGTTCTCATTTATATAATTTAAGGGCAGGTCTGCAGTCGTGTTCGTAATTATTTTAAAATCAGACAAAATAGTCTCCTCCTTATAAAGCCTCTCGGCAAAGATAACCTTTCAGATTAAAATATCACGTTTATTGTATCACTCCTTCCAAAAAAATTCAAATTATTCTTTTTCGGAGCGGGGCAGACGACATCGAACCAATCGGCGCAACAGTTGTTTCGGCCGAAAAGGCACCAATGGATAGACATAACTTTTTCCCGATACTGTCCTGTTGGAAATAACGGCAATTACGAAAAGAGCTACCGCCGCAAGAAATCCATAAAAACCAAAAATCTGAGTCAGAACCAGATTGATGATTCGCATAAATTTTATGGCATAACTCAATTCATAGTTTTGTTGTGTATAGCTTGCAATCGCCACAAAAGCCATGTAAAGCATGACTTCAGGACTAAACCATCCGCTGTTGACGGAAAACTCGCCGAGTACAAGGGCTGCCATGACGCTGAGAGGCGTACTTAGCATATTCGGAGTATTGACTGCCGCCAGCCGCAGACCATCTATCGCAAGCTCTAAAAGAAGAAATTGCCATAAAAGCGGAATATTGGGCGATTCTTTTACCATAATGAACTGAAAGCTCTCCGGTATCCATTCGGGATGCTGCATAAGAAGAAGGAAGGTGGGAGTTACAAAATAAGTCATCAAAGAGATCAGGAAACGTGACATCCTGAGGTAAGTTCCCGTGATTGGCGGAAAATAATAGTCATCCGCTTCTTCCACAATATCGAATATGGAAGTGGGCGTGATCATTGCAGAGGGCGAATTGTCCACCAATATTACCACATCCCCCTCCAACACCTGTGCGGCCGCTGTATCCGGGCGTTCCGTAAACTTAAATTTGGGAAAAGGATTAAACCACTTGCGTTCAAACAGACATTCTGCCAGGCTTTCCTGATTCATAGTGAGTGCATCCACCTGAATATGGTTGATTTTATTTTTCAGATCATCCAAAAAGCCATGATCCACCCGGGAATCCATATAACATAATACGATATCCGTCCTGGAGCTTTCGCCGGCCTGAAACATCTCCATGCGAAGATCCGCACTTCGAATACGCCGTCTGATCAACGCCGTATTAAACACAACCGTTTCCACAAATCCGTCTTTTGACCCCCGCAGCGCTTTATCCTTTTCGGGTTCGGAAACACTTCTTGCCGGATATGTTCTGGAATCAATCAGAAGACATTGGGCATACCCGTCGATGAACAATACAAATACGCCGGATAAAATGCTGTAAACGATCTGCTCCCATTCATCTGTCATATCCACTTCCACATATGGAATGCTTTTTTTAGACATTTCATGGGCATCCCCTGGCATTTCCTCCGGCACTATATCCATAAAATACTGTAGCAGCTTCTGCATCAGATCATCTTTGCAGAAGCCGTCCACCAAATACATACAGGCGTTTTTTCCGCCTACCTGAATGACTCGGTAAATAATATCAAAACTGGCGTCCGTGCCAAGTTCTTTATTTAAATACCTCATATTTTCTTCCAGAGACGACGAGATATTGTCTTGCCGCACTTCGTTTCCGCCGCTCCTGGTACCTTTTGATTCCGTTTCCATAATAAAAACTCCTTCCGCCGCTTTCTCATTTTATTATGCCTTGGAAGGAGTTTCTTATACGATTTCTTTCATTTACTATTTCTTTATTTACTATTTTCTTATTCAGTTTTTTCCGGTGCTTCCGAAACCGCCCCGGTTCTTTCCTGACAAGGAATCTACCTCGTCAAATTCCAGTGCCGGTTGGTTTTCCATAATGCGGAACTGGCAGATCCTGTCATTGATTTCTATATGGGTATCCCTGAAAGCATATGCCGGCATAAACCATTGATCGTTATCGCCGCAATAAGAGCAATCAATGACTCCCTGATGGTTTGTCTGGATAATCCCAAAATTTTTAAAGGTGCTGCTCCTTGGCACGATATGGGCTTCATAGCCTTCCGGCAGTTCCATGGCCACTCCTAAAGGAATCAGCCGGAATTCTCCCGCTTTCATATCCACGCTTTCCGCCGCCCTAAGATCAATCCAATCCGATTTGCCTCCGATATACGTCAGTTTTTCTATTTTTTCCGTAAAATATTTTATTTTTATTGTTTTCACTTCACGTCCCTTTTTCTTTCTCAGGATTTATTGTCCGCCGCATAATCGCCGCAATGCAATACGGGAATGGATGGGTCTGGTGACCGGAGCGTTTCTTGCACATCAATGACTCTTTGATTCCGGCTTCCTTTCCATAACAGCCTTACATCCTTTAATTCTATTTTAAACTCTCCGTCCACCACCACATCTGCGTATTTCATCAAAGAATAATGGAAGATATTTTCCCATAGATCTCCGGTATAAAGCCAAATAGTCTTATCCGTATATTTTTCCTTTATTTCCGCCATCAGATCGCGCACCTCCATCCGGTTTGCCGCATGAAGGGGATCGCCGCCCGAAAATGTAATTCCTGAAATATACGGCTTGTCTAACTGCTCAAAAATTTCTTTCCGTGCCCGGTCGTCGAAGGAAAGTCCTCCGTCCGGATCCCAGGTAAGCGGATTATGGCATTCCTTGCAGCAATGAGAGCAGCCGGCTACCCATAGGACGACCCGCAGACCGTCGCCGTTTAGCATATCGTCCCTGGTAATGTTGTGATATCTCATTACATGCTCTTCCTTTCCGCAATTTCCGCCATTTTGGCATCGTTCAGCCTCGTATCTCCATGTACTCTGGAATAAGATAGATAACCGTTCATTCTGTCGATCTTTGTCAGATTCCGGCTGCCGCATTTTGGACATACGTCCATTTCCAATTCCTGGTGTCCGCAATCGTCACAATAAGCGAGGGAAAGATTGACGCCTTCGTAAAATCCCATATCCATAGCACGCCGGATCAATGTTTTTATCGCTTCTAAATTATAATCGATTGGATATTTGACATATTGGATCTTTCCGCCATTGGCAAGTTCCCAAAAACGATACTCCAAGTCCTGCTTTTCGATAGGCGTAATATCCTCCGTTACGTGGCAATGGAAGCTGTTGGACACATATTCTCTGTCGGAAACTCCTTCTATAATACCGTATTTTGCCCGGAACTGTTTTACCTGGAGCCCGCAGAGATTTTCCGCCGGTGTCCCGTAAATAGCATACAAATTCCCGTCGGCCTCTTTAAACTCATTGATTCTTTTATTGATATGCTCCAAAACCTCCAGCGCAAACTGTCCGTCTTCCACCAGGGATTTCCCATTATAAAGCTCCTGCAATTCGTTAAAAGCGGTGATACCAAAGCTTGCCGTTGCCGATTTCAGGATTGGCTTGATCTTGTCGCTTAGTTTTAAATTCCCCCCTAAAAAACCGCCCTCGCAGTATGCCAGAGGATTCGTGGAAGCACGCATTTCCCCGAGATATGCATATGTGCGTATATGGAGTTGGCGAATCAGGTTCAGATAATAATCCAGCACTTGATAAAAGTCTTTACTCTCCTGTTTTGCTTTTGCAAGGATCATCGGAAGATGGAGGGAAACAGCTCCGATATTGAACCGCCCTACAAAAACAGGCTTATCTTGATCGTCCGCCGGATGCATTCCTCCTCTTTCATACCAAGGTGAAAGGAAGGCGCGGCATCCCATCGGAGAGATAACTTTGCCATATCGTTTATACATGCTGGCAATATAACCTTTTCCGGTCAGGCTCAGCCAGTCAGGATACATTGTTTTTGCGGAGCATTTGACGCCGGCCTCGAATACATCTTCCAATGGCTTTCCAGGGCCGTGCAGGTTTTCATCGTACAGGAAAACGATCTTAGGGAAAAGCACCGGTTTTTTACATTCCTTTTTCCCCTGTCCTTTGCGCCTCACATTGAGCATACAAATACATGCCAGTCTGGCAAAACGCCCTGTCCCTATGCCTCCTGTCACCGTAATGAATGGATAATCCCCTCTGCTGCTGGCTACCGTATTAAACTTATATTCCCATCCCTGGAAACCCTGCTCAAATTCCCGGACAACATCCGCATAAGCTTCGTTTTCCGCCGCCTCTTTGCCGATCCCCAGCCGTTCGTATTTTACCAGGCTTTTCTGATAGGTTTTTTCTGCATAGGGTTCCAATATCTTGTCCACTTCCGGTACAGTAAAACCGCCGTATTGCTGGCTTGCCGCACTCAGAACGATATCCCCGATCACGTCAAACGCTACATCCAGCGTTTTTGGCTCATTATACCAGATATTTCCCATTTCAAAACCGCCGGTCAACACATTGGACACGTCGAAAAGACAGCAGTTCATCGTATCCCTGCGGGCCGACATGTCATGAACATAAATATAACCGTCCCGGCAAGCCTGTATCTCTTCCGTAGTCATAAAAAATTTCTGGTACAGTTCCTTATTAAACTGATTAAAAATCAGGCTTCTTTTTGTGGATACAAGAGCGCTGTCCGTATTAGCGTTTTCCTTGTCTCCCACATACATAATAGACTGGCTTTTTTTATAAACATCGTCCATCATGCGTACAAAATCCTGCTTATAATTGCGGTAATCCCGATAACTTTTTGCAACAATCGGTTTTACGTTTTCAAGAGCGCTTTCTACAATATTATGCATAATCGGAATCGGGATTTCACTCTGTTCCAATTCCGTTACCTTATCCACTACATATTGACAGATATGCTGCTTTTCCTCTTCCGTAAACTTGGTCAGGGCACGATATGCGCTTTTGCCAACCGCATCGATGACCTTCTGCACGTTGAAAGCTTCCAGACTTCCGTCTTTCTTGATTACCTTTACTTCTCTCTGCGGTCTGAACTCTTCCCCATAATTGGCCCCAGATTCCATTGCAGCAGCTTCCATACTACTCATTCCTATACCTCCTGTCTGCTTTTCCACTATATATTGTGATCCCCATAAAACGACCACCAATATTTAGCGGTTATCCTATAGTATAGTGTAAGACAGAACCGGTGTCAATACGGAATAAATAAAAGTCACGGAAATCAATTTTTATAAGTGCCAGGGCGGGAAAAGTCCAAGGGGCAGGGGCAGTTGGGAAAGGGGCCGGCGGGGTGCCGGGTTTCTGCCGGAACTTCCAGCCAGATTTCACTAATGAAATTATTCGATCATTCCCGATTCTTTCACCGCTTTTACAGCCGCTTGGATCTGTTCCACCGGCATAGTCAGGGCGAAACGGACATGTCCCTTTCCCAGCGAGCCGAAGCTGCTCCCCGGAGTACAGAGTACGCCTGAACGCTCCATCAGTTCCATGACAAAAGCGACATCATCCGTACCATATTTTTCAGGAATAGCCCCCCACGCAAACATCGTTCCCTCGCTGTCCTTAATATCCCAGCCGACAGAACGCAGCCCTCCGCAAAGAGCATCTCTTCTCCTCTGATATTCTGCACACTGCGCCTTGATCATATCATCGGGTCCGTTCAGCGCGGCAATGGCCCCATACTGTACAGGAAAAAAAGTTCCGTAATCGATTTGTGAGCGAAGTTTTTTAAAGTTTGCAATGATTTCTTTATTTCCTACAAGAAAACCCATTCTTGCCCCCGTATAGTTATAAGATTTGGACAAAGAATAGAATTCCACGCAAACTTCTTTGGCGTCCGGTATGGAAAGAATCGATATGCCTTCCCTTCCATCATAAATAATATCGGAATAAGCATTATCGTGAACAATAATGATATTTTTCCGCTTTGCCCAGGGAATCAGTTTTTCATAAAAGCTTTTTGGCGCTGTTTTACAGATCGGATTCATAGGGTATGACACAATCATAAACTTCACGTTTTCCAGCATTTCATCATCCATTCCGTCCAGATCAGGCAGATAATCGTTTTCCGGCAATAAATCATAGGGAATCAACTCTGCATTTGCCAAGGAAGGCCCGATTGCAAAAATAGGATAACCTGGGTTCGGAACAAGTACGCCCTCCCCGGGATCGCACAGCGACAGCCCGATATGGGTGATTCCTTCCTGAGAACCATAGACGGACATAATTTCTTCCGGCTCCAGGATGACTTTATACCTTTTTCGGAACCTATTTATGACCGACTCGGTCAGTTCTGGAAGATCCGCAAGGGAATATTTATAATTTTCCGGTTTTTTGGCCGCTTCCACCAATGCTTCTATAATGTGCCCGGCCGGCGGAAAATCCGGCGTCCCCACGGAAAGATTGTAGACCGTTCTCCCCTGGGCAAGCAATTCATTCTTTTTTTCATTCAATACTTGAAAGATCCCTTCTTCAAATTCTTTCATTCTATCCGCAAATTTCAGTTCCATTTTTCTCTCCATTTCTGCGCTGTTTTTGCCGCAATTATTAAAACAATACATCGGCAAGTTTGTGAATGCCGCGAAGATACAAACTTAGGATGCCTTCTTTAAAGTATGTCCCATATTTCATTCAGATTTCTGATCTCATAATCGATCTTAACGTCCGAAAGGTTCTTAAGGCCCGCCGGATTATACCAGCATGTGGCGATTCCGGCATTATTGCCTCCGCGCATATCGCTGCTTAAAGAATCTCCGACGATCACTGCCTTTTCCTTGCAAAATCCGGGAATCATGGAAAAACATTTTTCAAAAAAATCCTTATGGGGTTTTGGAATTCCGATTTGTTCCGAAACGAAAATACCATCTGTCAGCTGGTCGAAACCGGAAAGGCGCAGCTTTTTCATCTGTGTAAGGGTGACTCCGTTCGTCACCAGATATTGACGGTATTTTCCCCGAAGTTTTTTTACCAACTCATACGAATCATCCAGATAATAATAAACGCTCCCGAGAGCCTCCGCATATTCCTTCTGGAATGCCCCGGCGTCCATATCTTGTTCGCCGATTTGCTGGAAGAGCTGCTCAAACCGCTGAACCAAAGCATCCTTTCTATTGATCTCGCCTTTTTCAATCCGCTTCCAGAATCCCTCGTTAATCCGGGAGTAAATAGAGACTGTCTCATCTGACGCCTCTTTGCCGAATTTACGGAAACAATATCTGACAGCGTAATCCTCCGACTTTTTAAAATCCAGAAGGGTTTGATCCACATCCCATAAAATTGTATCAAATTTTGCCATTTTTCTATTTTCCTCCGTTAGAACATACGCCCGCCGAGTACACCGAAAAAGAGTTGGCCCGACGGCCAACTCATTAGAATTTATTTTCCATTATTGATATTGACAGTATCCGGCATTGACGGACCATCCGTCTTCCCTGCTTTTGCATCCGAACTTCTGCTCCATTTTGCTCCAATGATACAAGCGACCACTACCAATGCTACAATAATCGCAAATACCAGTAAATAGGAAAAAAAGGAATTAAAAAATAAAATCACATTCGTCATTTTACTACCCCTCCTGTCCTCTTTCTCATAGCCGAATGTTTTCTACGGTATCTATCATACCACTGTTTCCCTTCCGCCGTCAAGCAGTTGCTTCTCATACACATAGAAATCCCTTTTCGAGAAAGCATGGCGCTTCAAAGAATTCCATGGGGCCGGCTGAAAGAGGGTGCGGCGCGGCTGGGTGGTGGTATTTTCTGTCGTTGCGTTCAATCAGCAATTTCACTTATGAAATGAGCCAATCATTTAGGGAAAAATCGCATGGACGCGATTTTAGGAAACATAGGGCACGATGCCCGTTGTTTCCGACCCGGTCGGTTTGATTCCATATCCCCATTTCATTAGTGAAATCTGATTGAAAGCTTCGACGGAAAATACCACCACCCAGCCGCCCCCCGCCCTCTTTCAGCCGGCCCCATGGAATTCTTTGAAGCGCCATGCTTTCTTTAAAAAGGATCTCTATGCTGTATTTTCTACCAACTTCCTTTTTTCAAAAAGTTCTCTGCCATTTCTTCGGCTTCTCGTATGATTGTATCGTCATATCCCATCACGCCAAGCAGTTTGATGGCATTTCTTGTGGTGGCTCTGCCTTTTAGCAGACGGTAATGAAATACTACATCGTTATCTATGATTTCTTCTTCAAAATGATAGTTGTTGTAATAGCGTTCTAATAAATGTGTCAGTTCGATATCATGAGTGGCTGCAAAGCAAAGTACCGATGAGCGGGCGAGGCTTTTTAAGATCTGTGTGGAAGCCGCGATGCGTTCCACGGTATTCGTTCCTCTTAATACCTCATCCACGAAACAAAGCACCGGATTTCCATTTTCCCCGATCTGATTTAAAATCCGTTTTAAAGATTTGATCTCCACGATATAATAGCTGTCGCCTCCCGCCAGATCATCCCGCAAGGCCATGGATGACATGATCCGGTACAAGCCGGCATGATAATGATCCGCCATACAAGTATGTATGGTTTGCGCAAGGATGGCGTTTACCGCAACGGTTTTTAAAAAAGTGGATTTTCCTGAGGCATTAGAACCCGTTATGAGTACCCCTTTTTCTGTTAAAATACTGTTTTTCACCGGTTTTTCCAATAACGGATGGTACAAATTCCCGGCTTTGATCCCTCTCCTCTTATCAAATTCCGGAATGCAGTACTTTTCTAAAGAGGTGCGGAAAGCGCCAATAGCTGCCATTGCTTCCATATATCCTATAATAGTCAGCATACGGTCTATGACTTCCTTATTTTTTCGGACTTCTGACAGCATCGAATTGAATTTGATCAGATCCAGGTGCAACGCCATCCTCAGATAATCCAAGAGGATCTCCAGCGGATTGCCCGATGCGCTCATTCTGGAAGAAGACATTACGATATAAGAGCCGGTTTTAAAGCTTCCCATTTTTTTCCTGCATTTTTTCAGCTCTTCCATCTCTTTTTCGAAGGCCCGGGCCGGAAGTTTTTCCATTTTTTCCACATTTCCTATCAGCCTTAAGATATATCCAAAACTGGTAATATAGGGATCGATCTCGTTTTTATCTTTAAAATAAGAAGTAATATTGTACATCAGGGTGATAATCAGAAGGAGGATACCGTACTGAACAGAAAAAAACAGAAAACCAAGGGCTGCCACAATAGCCAGGTTCCCCAGATAATGTTTCCAGTTATTCCTCTCTCCCAGCAGATCCAGGTAATTCAAATAATTATAGATCGAATATTTTCCCGTCTTCCCTATTTCAGCAAATAAAGTCTGGTATGCGACTCTGTCCTCTTTATTTTGCATAAAATAAGCAATATGTTTCTCCATCGCTTCCAATCCCGTATCGTCCTGCACCGGAGTACGGAGCAGATAATAAAGGTATTCTTCTCCTGCTGCAGAATAAGTATAATTCATTCGCTGGAAGACTTCATCCATATTCAGGTCATTCCATGTAATATCATCGATATGAAAGCCTTCATTTTCATGCGCCTTGTAATAACTGGCGATTTTTATCAGTTCTTCTTCCTTATATTCTTCGCGTTTTGGCAGTTCCCCATAATGATCCTTGAGCCAAAGAACAAAATTCTTCTTTCTTTTCTGTTCATCCCAAAATCCTTTCAGCATGATCAGGACGATTATGGCAAAAATCACTCCGGCAAATATGATATATTCCATCTTTCACCTCATTTCTGCGCGGCCAGCGCATCGGCAAGCTTGTCGATGCCGCACGGACACAAACTTGAGTCTTATAACTCCCATTCTGTTCTGTCGGTCTCCATGATTCGTTCTTTATATCTTTTTCCTACCGACGTTGTTTTATATTTTCCGATATATTCATATTTTTCCCACATATGCATGGGAAAAACCATATCCGCGGCCGTATGCTCCAAAAAGTAATCCATCCCCCATCCATATGCTTTTCCCAGCCTTGGATCCAGCGGCACAAAAGCCGCGTCAAAATGCATGCCCTGGATGGCATCTATTTCTTTTTTATAATCCTTTTCCATATTTTCATTCCACGGGTAAGGTTCTCCCTCCCAATGCCACCAGTTCAGATCACCGGCATGGTAAAAACGGTATCCTTCCGCACAAACAATAAATGCGACTCCGGCATCGGTAGAACGAAGAGAACGTATCTCCAGGCCTTCCAAAGAGATGCTTTTATTTTTTTCCACCTTCGTAATCTGGCCGAGGACGGACGGATCAATTCGGTTTCTTTCCAAATATTTCTCATTCATCTTAATATCGCTGCCAATGAAAAAATGTACCTTCGGATACTTTTTCACCAGATCAAATATTTTTAACTGGAAATGATCCTGATGTTTATGGGATGTAAAAATATAAATTTTTTTCCCTTTGTCCCATAGCGGGAGTTCCCCTTTATAATAATCGAACAATAATACACATGTATTCAGTTCTATTGCAAAACCGCTATGATAAATATAAGTGATCTTCATATCTTTTCCCTGTTGAAAAGCAGGAAGCGTTCATTCCATAAATAGATCCACGGAATGAATGCTTCCCTTTCGTTGATGGTAACGGCAATTTTATTTTATAAGAAAATATACTTTAATATAAATAATACGGTAAGCACATACATTAATACGCTGACTTTCTTTTCCTTCGCTTTACCGGATACCAGGCTGACAATCGTCCATGAAATCACACCGATCGCGATGCCTTCGGAAATGCTGTATGCCAGCGGCATAGCGATAATGCAAAGGAATGCAGGAATCGCATCCGTCATATCGTTAAAATCGATTTTTACCACGGAACCCATCATGTAGAAACCAACGATGACCAACGCGGGAGCCGTTGCAAAAGACGGTATGGTCAGGAATAAGGGTGAGAAAATCAGGGCAAGCAGGAACAAAAGCCCTGTTACAACAGCCGTAAGTCCTGTTCTTCCGCCCTCGGTTACGCCCGAAGCGCTTTCCACATAAGTTGTTGTAGTGGATGTGCCGAATACGGCACCGACACTGGTCGCAACCGCATCCGCCAGAAGCGCTCCTTTGATTCTCGGAAGTTTTCCATCCTTATCGAGCATATTCGCCTTGGAAGAAACGCCGATCAGAGTACCCAGTGTATCGAACAGATCGACAAACAGGAAGGAAAACATAATCACGATGAAATCCAATGCATTAATGGAAGAAAAATCAGCTTTAAATACCTGGCCGAACGTATTGCCGATCGAAGAAAAATCAAAACTTACGATGGCATGCGGGATGGTGGAAAACCAGCCGGCATCCGGATTGGGCACATACAGTCCCAGTAATTCGCAGATAATGCCGAGTACCCAAGTGGCAACGATGCCAAGAAGGATTCCGCCTTTTACATTTTTTATTAAAAGAACTGCTGTAATCAGAATGCCGATAATCGCCAGCAATGCGGTAATACCCACTGTAGAGAATTCTTCCCCTGCAAATTTCTGGTATGTCAGCAAAGTCGAATCGTCATTAACAATCACTTTTGCATTCTGAAGGCCGATAAATGCAATAAACAGGCCGATACCAACGCTTACTGCGGATTTCAATGTCATAGGGATCGCATTAAAGATTGCCTCGCGCACATTTGTCAAAGACAATACGATAAAAATCAAACCTTCTACAAAAACTGCCAGCAGAGCGATCTGCCAGGAATAACCATTCTGCAATACTACCGTAAAAGCAAAATAGGCGTTTAAGCCCATGCCGGGAGCTAATGCAAACGGATAGTTTGCCAAAAGCGCCATCAGCAAAGTACCCACAAAAGAAGCCAGCGCCGTTGCTATCAGCACCGCATTGGCATCCATTCCCGCAGCGGAAAGGATACTGGGGTTTACTGCAAGAATATAAGCCATTGTCATGAAGGTAGTCACACCGGCCATTACTTCGGTCTTCATGTCTGTCTTATTTTCTTTCAATCTGAAAAATTGTTCCAACATATCTCCTTGTACCTCCTAAGATAAAAAAATTATGTGATATTTATTGAAAAGCAAAATTAAAAATCGAATTTTGCTGGTCAATCTTTTACCCGGCCTATGATCTCATTGGCTTTCCGGTAAATATTTTCCGGGTCTTCCGAAAGTAGGAATTTCCCATCCCGATATAGAATTTTTCCATGGATCATCGTCATTTTTACATTCTGTTTACTGCCGCTGTATACAATATTTTTCGCAATATGGTTCAACGGCTGCATATTCGGCATATGCAGGTCTATCATAATCAAATCGGCCAGCTTGTCCTTCGCCAGCGTGTCGGCATCCCACAGACGCATCGCTTTTGCCCCGTTTACCGTAGCCATTTTCAGGACTTCCATGGCATCCACCGCCGCCGCATCCCTGTTTTTCAGCTTGGCCAGACCTGTTACGAGGAACATTTCGCGGAACATATCCAGACAGTTGTTGCTGGCCGGCCCGTCCGTACCGATCGCTACATTTAATCCTTCTTCCAGGAAACTGCTGACCGGTGCGATTCCGCTGGCCAACTTCGTATTGGAACCAGGATTGGTAATCACGCTGACATTTCTTTCCTTAAAAAGCTTCATTTCTTCCTTTGTCAGCCATACACCGTGGTAAACGCCTCCTCCATATGCAAACATGCCAAGGGAATCGAGGAACATGCCGGGGGTCATTCCATAACGTTCCCTGCATCCCTCTACTTCCGATTCCGTTTCCGACAGATGGACATAAATGGGCGCTTTTTTTCGTGATGCAAATTCGGCAATCTCCTCCATCAGTTCTTTCGAACATGTATATTCCGCATGGAAACCGGGCAGGAAGGAAAGAAGCGGATGTTTTCCATTCAATTCTTCATACCATTTTTCCAAAAGTTCCATGGACTGGCTGAAATTATTCACGCCTCCCGTCTGCACGCAGCGCATGCCCATCTCCGCACAGGCCTTTCCAATGCTTTCCGGCGTAAGGTACATATCGAAAATAGAAGTGATCCCGCTGGTCAGATATTCCAAAACGGCCAGCTTGGTCAGATGATAAATATCCTCTTCCGAGAGTTTTGCTTCGATCGGAAATACTTGTTCGTTCAGCCAGTCATGCAAAGGGAGATCGTCCGCATAGGAACGGAGCAAAGTCATTCCTGAATGGGTGTGGGCATTTTTAAATCCCGGCATCAACAGGTTTCCCTGGCAGTCGATTTCTTCATCCCAAAGGATGTCCTCTTTTACGGAACAACCAAAGAATGCACAGGATTCTGAGACGTCCTGGGCACTGCCGTCGCCCACATACCGTATCCGTTCATCCTTGATCCAAACTTCCCCTTCAAAAATAGACCTGTTTTCTTCCATTGTCAATAGCAACGCATGGTAAAGCCGAATATTCATAGATGTATTTCCTCCTTATTTTTCTTTCCGTATCAGGCGATCCTTAGAATAGTAATTGCGGCAAATGATCGTTTTCCTTCGCATCTATGCGCAGTGACACGATCCATATGCCGCATTCTCTATGTTACAGCCGCTATATTTTCTATAGAAACTTTTTCACAGATTCCGCCACCAGCTTTGTAAACAAAGGCGCTGCCTGGCTGGCTGCTTCCTGTACCTCTTCATGGGTCAAAGGATTCTCCGTCATCCCTGCCGCCAGATTGCATACGCAGGAGATCCCGCATATCCGCATTCCCATATGGTTCGCGGCAATGGCTTCAACTACCGTACTCATCCCTACGGCATCCGCCCCAAGAACGCGCACCATGCGTATTTCTGCCGGGGATTCAAAAGAAGGCCCCGTCAACTGCATATATACCCCTTCTTTCATGGGGATCCCGTATTCCTCCGCCGTTTGTCTGAGTATTTCCTGAAGCCCCTTGTCATATACGCTGCTCATATCCGGGAAACGGGTGCCTAACTCTTCCACATTCGGCCCTACCAGCGGATTCGGCACAAAACAGGAAATATGATCGGTAATCATCATCAAATCCCCTGCATGGAAAGAAGCGTTGACCCCTCCCGAGGCGTTGGTAAGGAACAATATCTCCGCTCCCATCATCTTCATCAATCTGGTGGGAAGCACAACATCTCCGATCGGATAGCCTTCATAATAGTGAACGCGCCCTTTCATACATACGACAGGCACTTTTCCAAGATAGCCGAAGATAAACTTTCCTTCATGGCCCGGCACGGTGGATACCGGAAATCCTTCGATTTCTCCATAAGGAAGTTCTTCGGCTATTTCTATCTGATCCGCAAAATTTCCAAGGCCGGAACCAAGTACGATAGCCGCTTTCGGTTGAAATTTTATTTTTTCACGAACGCTCTCATAGCATTTCAATAGTTTTTCGTAATCCTTTTTCATATGCGTAACCACCCTTCTTCCGTTTGTCAATAGTAACAATATACCATGTGATGAAAAAAAAGGCAACTATCTTAAATAATAATGCAGACCATCCCTCCATTGCTGTCATTTACTATTTTTTGCATGGTTTCCTGCAATTTTACCTGGCTTTCTTCTCCAATCATCGCTATCTTACCTGTAATTCCGTCATTTACAAGCTGTTCTACCGTTTTTCCAAAAATGTTCGTTTCCCAGATTCCTTCTTCGCTCGTTCCTGCATCGGAAATATAGCGGATCAAGTCTTCCGCCTGCTGTTCCGTGCCTACGATAGGGGATATTTCGGTTTCGATATTGGCGCGTATCATATGGATGCTGGGGCTCTCCGCTTTGATCTTTACGCCGAATTTATTGCCATGGCGTATTACCTCCGGCCTATCCAGCGTAATCTCATCCCGGTCGGGAGTAACGACTCCGTAGCCCTTGCATCTGACTGCCTCCACGGCATGAAGGACTTTGACATATTCTTTTTTCATCTTAGCCATATCTTTTAAAATGGACAATAGCTGGTATTCTCCGGTAATGCTTTCACCGATCAGGTCGCTAAGCATTTCATAATAATAAGAATCATCCACATCGAGCGATACGGATACGCATCCGCTGGCCATATCCACGCCATCCATCTTACATTTCCGTATGTAATCGCTTTCCAGCATAATGCTGTTTCCGATCACATCCCTGACACAGCTTAAACGGCCCATCAGTTCTTTGATCTGTGCTATGATATCGGCTTTCATTCTATGCGTATTCGGAAGCATTTCCACCCATTTCGGCATATAAAACTCGATCATTGTCAACGGGAATTCATACAGGATATTCTCCATAATGGTATGGATATCATCCTTCTTCAACTGCTCACAGTTTACGGACATCGCGCTGACCTGATATTTTTTTGCGATATCGTTTGTCAGTTTTTTCGTCTCCTCCGAATAAGGTTTCTCGGAATTTACCAAAACGATAAACGGTTTATGTATCTTTTTCAGTTCCTGTATCGTCCTTTCCTCCGCGGGAATATAATTTTCCCTTGGTATCTCGCTGAAACTGCCGTCACAGGTAATGACAATCCCTATGGTGGAATGATCGTTGATCACCTTTCGCGTGCCGATCTCCGCCGCCTGGGTAAAAGGAATCTCTTCTGAGGACCAGGGGGTTTTTACCATCCTCTCCACATCCTCTTCCATATGGCCGCTGGCTCCGTCCACCATATATCCTACGCAGTCGATCAAGCGTACATTGACATCGATGTCTTCGTTCAATGTGATTTTTGCCGCTTCTTTCGGAATAAATTTCGGTTCCGTAGTTGTAATAGTCTTGCCGCCGGCGCTTTGAGGCAGTTCATCTCTTGCCCTCTCTTTTTCATGCTCCTGCGTCATATACGGAAGTACCATAATATCCATGAATCGTTTGATAAAAGTGGATTTTCCGGTTCTTACCGGCCCCACTACTCCTATGTAGATTTCCCCTCCGGTGCGGGATTGAATATCCTTGTATAAGTTATGTGTATGCAGCGCATCCATAAAAAAAGCTCCCCTTCCATATTTGCTGTTACAATATATGCAAGGGGGCTTTACATTATTCTGTGTATATGAGTTTCTTAAAATTCTTTTTTCCGCGTTTCAACACGAGGCCATCGCCGGAAAACCGTTCTTTTTCAAAAGTCGCTTTAATATCGTCTACTTTTTCACCGTCTGCGCTGACACCGCCCTGTTCCACAGCCCGCCGACCTTCGGAACGGGAAGTTACCAGACCGGAAACGGTCAGCATAGACAAAATATCGATTTTATCTTCCAAAAAATTTTCTGCTTCCAGGGAGACCGAAGGCATCTGCGACGCATTTCCGCTGGCAAACAATTCCTTTGCACCTTCCAACGCCTTCTGCGCTTCCTCTTCGCCATGAACAAGCTTGGTCAGCTCGAAAGCAAGAATTTCTTTCGCCTTATTTAGTTCGCTTCCTTCCCATCGATCCATTTCATCAATCTGCTCTAACGGGAGGAAAGTAAGCATACGGATGCATTTAAGTACATCGGCATCGGATACATTGCGCCAATACTGGAAAAATTCAAAAGGAGATGTCTTATTCGGATCAAGCCATACGGCACCTTTCTGTGTTTTTCCCATTTTCTTTCCCTCCGAGTTCAACAGGAGGGTAATCGTCATGGCATAAGCATCCTTTCCGAGTTTGCGGCGGATCAGTTCCGTGCCGCCCAGCATATTGCTCCACTGGTCGTCTCCGCCAAACTGCATATTACAGCCGTATTTCTGGTACAATACATAAAAATCATAGCTCTGCATGATCATATAGTTGAATTCCAGAAAACTCAGCCCCTTTTCCATGCGCTGCTTATAACATTCCGCCGTCAGCATCCGATTCACACTAAAATGCGAACCCACTTCGCGCAAAACTTCAATATAGTTCAGATCCATCAGCCAGTCCGCGTTATTTACCATCAGCGCCTTTCCTTCGGAAAAGTCAATAAACCGGCTCATCTGCTTTTTAAAGCAGTCACAGTTATGCTGAATTATTTCCGGCGTCATCATCGTACGCATATCGCTCCTGCCGGAAGGATCGCCGATCATGCCCGTACCGCCCCCAATCAAAGCGATCGGCTTATTTCCCGCCATCTGCAGCCTTTTCATCAGGCACAATGCCATAAAATGCCCCACATGAAGACTATCCGCCGTAGGATCAAAACCAATATAAAACGTTGCCTTTCCGTTATTAATCAGTTCCTTGATCTCCTCTTCATCAGTAAGCTGGGCAAGCAGCCCCCTTGCCTTCAATTCCTCAAATATCGTCATTTCCCTGCTCCTTATCTCTTTTTCTAATACCACTTATATGCTTATGCTAATTGCAAAACCAACAAACCTGCTGAATATTCTGACAATATATTGTCAGAATATTCCCACAGCCTAGCGGCGTTTTCCAATTAACATTTATCACTTATTTACCATCAGCTTTACCATCGCCTGGTTCAGCCCGTCCACAGTCAGCTTGTACATAGGAAACATATTTTTGATCGCCGTTTCCGCTTCCCGCCAGGGCGCATGGCCCGGAGCCATCTTCGGATTGAGCCAGACAATCTTTTTATAATGCCTCTTCATTAACAGCAGCCAGTCCATGCCGGAGAGACCGCCGTTCGGCCCCCTGTAATTCCCCGAAGTGGAATATAGCTCTTCCGGTGCCATGGCGGCATCCCCGACAATGATCACCTTATAATCGCTGTCCAGGTTGCGGAACATCCATTCCGTATCGATCCAATCTCCGTTTTCGCATTCCGGCGTTTTATAGAGCTTGCTGTAAATGCAATTATGAAAAAAATAAGTTTTTACATCTTTATAATGGTTGGATTTGTGTATGGACTGGAACAGCTCGCTCAATAAAGTGGTATAAGGAATCATTGTTCCGCCCGAATCCATCAAAAGCAACAGCTTGACCGCATTTTTTCTCGGTTTATCCATCACGATCTGGAGGCATCCGCCGTTGTTGCATGTCTTATTTACGGTTCCGTCGATATCCAACTCCGTTCTCGGAATATCTAGTCTGCTGGAAAACTGGCGCAATCTGCGCAGCGCCTGTTGGAACTGTCGGTTATCGATTACCTTATCTTCCCTGAAATCCCGATATTTCCTGGCTCCGATCACCTGAAAGGCCGACTGGTATCCGGTAGTTCCTCCTACGCGGACTCCACCCACGTTGCCGCCGGTATTTCCGAAAGAAGTCTTTCCCATCGTTCCGATCCAGTAGCTTCCGCCATTATGTTCGCTGTCCTGATCCTTCAGACGTTGTTTGAACTTTTCTTCCACGTCTTCTTTATCGATCTGAACCTCTTCCATCCGGTTCAGATGATCCCTGGCTTCTTCATGGGCAAGCTCCATCATATCGGACTTGTCCAGCCACCGCAGCATTTGGGAAGTCACTTCATTTTCCGACTGAACTCCTTTAAAATGTTCCTCAAAGGCCATATCGAACTTGTCGTATTCGGTCTCGCTCTTCACAAGGATCATTCTCGCCACATAATAAAAGCGGGTCAGGCTGCTGTCGCATAAGCCCTTGTCCAAAGCATCCTGTAAAGTAAGCCATTCGCTCAAAGTTACTTCCAGTCCTTTTGCTTTTAAGGTGTCAAAAAATTTTTCAAACATATTTCTTAATTCACCCTGTCCCTTACTGTCTCCAAGTCTTCGTCTTTCTTTATAATAACCCCTACAAACGGGAGTTCCTTCTGAATCTTCTCAAGGGGGATGCCTCCGATCTGAAGCGCATTGACCCAATCTATCAGCTCGGAAGTACTCGGTTTTTTGCGCACGTCCTTAATGGCACGTATCTGGTAAAATACATCCATCGCGCTTTTTAACAATTTATCTTCGATATCGGGGAAATGAGTCCTGACGATCTCCGCCATCAATTCTTCCCCCGGAAAATCGATATAATGAAAAATACACCTTCTTAAAAATGCATCCGGCAGTTCTTTCTCCGCATTGGAAGTAATGATTACGATCGGCCTGTTCTTTGCTTTTACCGTTCTCTTCATCTCATGGATATAAAATTCCATCTGATCCAGTTCCCATAAAAGGTCATTGGGAAACTCCAGATCCGCTTTGTCAATTTCATCGATCAGTAGCACCACCTGTTCTTCGCTCTCAAAAGCCTCTCCCAGCTTGCCGAGCTTAATGTATCTGGCAATATCGTCCACGCCTTCTTCCCCGAACTGCCCGTCATAAAGTCTCTGGATCGTATCATATACATACAATCCTTCCTGCGCCTTCGTCGTCGATTTAATATTCCAAATAATCAATTTTTTACCAAGGGATTTTGCAACCGCTTCCGCCAGCATCGTTTTCCCTGTTCCCGGTTCCCCTTTGATCAGCAAAGGTTTTTGCAGCGCGATCGCCACATTTACGCTTGCCATTAATTGTTCCGAAGCCACATATTCGGATGTGCCGGAAAATCCTTGTTTCAGTCCGCTCATATTCTACCCCATTTCTTCTCTTTTCTATATGTTACGATATAAACTGGTCAAACGCAAGGTCTGAATTCTCCAGCTTTTTATCCCGGATCATTAATTCTTTCACCGCCGCTCCCGCTTCTTTCCCATCGAACAGCACGGCATTCACCTGTTCGATAATCGGAATCTGTACCTGGTACTTCTGTGCAAGTGCCAGCGCGGCTTTTGCCGAATATACGCCTTCCACCACCATTTTTACTTCCTTCATGGCCTCTTCCATGGAATAGCCCTTGCCGATCAATATACCTGCCCGTCTATTTCTGGAATGCATGGAAGCGCAGGTAACGATCAGATCCCCGATTCCCGTGAGCCCGCAGAAAGTTTCAAAATGTCCGCCCATGGCGATACCCAGACGGGCAATCTCCGTGATCCCCCTCGTAATAAGGGCTGCTTTTGTATTATCCCCATATCCTAGACCGTCTGCAATTCCGGCCGCCAGCGCAACCACGTTTTTCAGAGCCCCGCCCAGTTCGATTCCCAGAACATCCGGGCTGATATATACCCGGAAAACTTCATTCATAAATATATTCTGCAAATACTCTGCCGTTTCTTTATCCTTTGCACCCACCACGATCGTCGTCGGAAGCCCTCTTCCAACTTCTTCCGCATGGGAAGGCCCTGACAATACGGCTACTTTGGCTTGCGGAATCTCTTCCTCAACGATCTGAGACAAGGTAAGAAGGCTCTTTTCTTCGATTCCCTTCGCCACATTGACTATGATCTGCCCTTCCGCTACATATTCCTTCATACGGTTTGCCGTACTCCGTGTAAAAGGCGACGGAACGGCAAGAACAAGAATATCTTTTCCTTTTACCGCTCCTTTCAGATCCGCAGTAAAAACCATATCTTCCGGCAGTTTTACGCCCGGCAGCTTGTCTTTATGCTCATGCTCTTTTTCCAGCATGTCAATCTCTTCCTGCAGAATGGACCATACCGTAACCCTATGTCCGTTTTTATACAACAGCGCCGCTAAAGCGGTTCCCCAGCTTCCGGCCCCAATAACGCTTATATCCGCCATATCCTTTCCTCTTTTCTACCTTTTTATTTGTCGCTTTGTTTCTTAAAAAGATAAGTCCTTCTTTCTTCTCCTTTCAGAAGGCGTTTGATATTTTCCCGATGCTTATAATATGCCATGATCGTTAAAAATGCAGCAATTCCGTACAGTTCCCACAAATTCCCCTGCTTCATGCCTTCAAAAAATCCTGTCTGCCCGGAAACGACGATTTGTATCATGAAGGCGGCGTATACGAGCAACGATCCCAGGGAAACATAATGTGTCGTTAGAAAAGTGCCGAAAAACATAACTACCCCGACTGCTAAAAATGCCGGATGAAAAGATAAAAGAAGCCCTGCCGTGGCAGCAATCCCTTTTCCTCCTTTGAAATTCAGGTAAAACGGGAAATTATGGCCTAAGATCGCTCCGGCCGCCGCATACATTTTCCATAAATAGACCATTTCCGGATATTTCTTTCCAAACAAGATCGAACAAACCACGACCGCCAGCACGCATTTCAATACATCCCCGGCAAAAACGATAAGCCCCGCTTTTGTTCCAAGCACCCGCAAAGTGTTAGTCGTTCCGGCATTACCGCTTCCATGCTGCCGGATATCGATGCCGTGCATCTTGCCATAAATATACGCTGTCTGGAATAGCCCGAACAAATACCCGATTGCCAAACATAAGATCCGTTCCACTTTACCGATTCTCCTTCCTTTCCCTGATGAAAAACTTCAAAGGTGTCCCCCGGAATCCGAAAGCCTCCCTGATCTGATTCTCAATATACCTCGTATAGGAAAAATGCATCAATTCCTTGTCGTTGACAAAGATAACAAAGGTAGGCGGTTTCACCGACACTTGGGTAATGTAATAGAGTCTGAGCCTCTTTCCCTTGTCGGAAGGCGGCTGCTGCAAAGCGACCGCTTCCGCCATGATTTCATTCAAAACGCCCGTTGCTATACGCATAGAGTGGTTTTCATTAACGATATCTATGGTTTCATATAATTTGGTAAAACGCTGTCCGGTCATTGCCGAAATATAGAGGATTTCGGCGTAAGGCATAAAGGACAATACTTCCCTTACCCTGCCGGTAAACTTCTTCATAGTATGGTTGTTCTTCTCAATGGCATCCCATTTATTGACCGCTACGATTACCGCTTTACCGCGTTCATGGGCGATTCCCGCGATCTTGGCATCCTGTTCCGTTACGCCTTCTACTGCGTCGATCACCAACACGGCGATGTCGGCGCGTTCCACGGCGCTGACCGCCCTTATAATCATGTACTTTTCCAGTTCTTCTTTGATTTTATTCTTACGTCTCAGTCCGGCGGTATCGATAAATACATATTCTTTTCCGTTATATTTTACTTCCGTATCCACGGCATCCCTGGTAGTTCCGGCAATGTTCGATACAATGAGGCGGTTTTCCCCGATCAGCCGGTTAATAATGGAAGATTTCCCCACGTTAGGCTTTCCGATAATGGCCACCCTGATCCGGTCGTCCTCTTCCTCTTCTTCCCCTGACTTATCGAAATAAGAAACCACTTCATCCAGCATATCCCCCATCCCCAGCTTATTTATCGATGACACGGGATGCGGATCTCCGATTCCGAGATTATAAAACTCATAGACATCCGCTATATACTTATCATAATTATCCACTTTATTTACAACAAGAATCACCGGCTTTTGAGAGCGTCTCAACATATCTGCCACTTTCGCGTCCGCATCCACAAGCCCCTGCTTTACATCCGTCATAAATAAGATCACATCTGCCGTGTCGATGGCAATCTGAGCCTGTTCCCGCATCTGTGACAAAATAATATCTTTGCTGTCCGGTTCAATGCCTCCCGTATCGATCAGGGTAAACGATGTATCCAGCCATGTAACATCCGCATAGATCCTGTCCCGCGTGATACCGGGAGTATCCTTTACAATCGATATCCTTTCCCCGGCCAACACATTAAACAGTGTGGATTTTCCCACGTTGGGCCGTCCTACCACTGCAACTATCGGCTTTTTTCCTTTTTTCATTTCCAACCTCCCGCCTTTCCGTTTCAGGCTTCAGCTATTTCCTAATATAGCATTCACAAAATCACGTCCGCTTGATTTTACAATATCTACCCGGACTTGTAAAGCTTTTTCCAGCTCTTCCACCGTCATATCGTCCAGAAAAACCCTTTCTCCGCTGCGCAACACATTTTCCGGGAGCAGGATGCGTTCCCCGAGTTCTTTCCCCTTTAGTTGTTTTTCAATATCCTGTCCGGTCAGAAGCCCCGATACCGTAATGCGCTCTCCAAAAAAATCATTTATAATCCCAAACACGTTGATCCGAAGAAAACCAAAAGCTTTCTCCATCCGCTCTGCCATGGAAAGAATATAAGGATAGGCCAGCTTTCCGGTGACAAGAGAAAGAACCTTTTTTGTCCCATCATCGCTTTCTTTGTTTCCTTCTGCCTCTTTCAATGCCTCTTCAAATTCGTTCAGCAAAAGCCTGAGCATCCCGACACCATTTTCCAGCTGCAGATAGCCGTCGTAACGTTCTTCCTCCGGCAGTTCTTCTTCCGCCAGGATATACCATTCATCACTGGCGTGAATAAAATGCAGCCCATAGAGGGGATATAACTTTTCCTGCCACCGGTGAATGAGCTCCAATACTTCCCTTGCATCTTCTTTCGTAAAAGGTTCCAGGGGATATAACCCCTCCCTGTATCTGGAAAGTCCTACCGGAACTACGGACACGCTTTCCAATACTGGTAAATATCCCGCCAGATCCGAAATGGTCCGCTCCAATTCTTCCCTATCGTTTACCCCCCTGCAAAGCACGATCTGGCCATTCATGGTAATCCCCGCATCATAAAACCTGTCCGCCTTTTTTAATGCTTCCCCTGCAAAACGGTTGTTCAGCATTTTGCATCTTAGCCCGGGATTGGTCGTTTGAAACGAAATATTAATCGGTGACAGACGATATTTGATGATGCGATCAATATCATGATCCGACATATTCGTAAGCGTCACATAATTCCCTTGTAAAAAAGAAAGCCTGGAATCGTCATCTTTAAAATAAAGAGTCTCCCGCATTCCTTTCGGCATCTGATCAATAAAGCAAAAAATGCATTTGTTGCAGCAGGAACGGTATTCATCCATAAAACTGTTTTCGAATTCGACGCCCAGTTCCTCCCCATATTCTTTATCGATTTCCAGCAGCCATTCCTCGCCGTCTGTTTTTTCTATTAATACTTCTATATATTCGTCCTGGATGAGATATTCATAATCAAAAACATCTTCCATTTCTTTTCCATTGATTTGCAACAGCCTGTCCCCGGCCTCTATTCCCATCTCCCGGGCAATCCCGTTTTGGGCCGTACTCTTAATAATATGTCCCTTCTTCTTCATTCTTTTCCTCATTTCTGCGCGATTTTATCCCAATCATTGCGCTCACCTATATTCTACTAGAATTTCCTTGACGTGTCACTACCAGGAATGATATAAATGAAGATATATAGTTCCGTTTTTACTTTGACAGGAAGATTTAAGACAAACTGAAGATTTAAATAGCATGGAGGTTATTATGCCTAATTTACATGAACTGGAGGCCGCTATACCGGTTGCCCCATTAAAGATCGTTGCTACGGAATCCGCCGTACAGCTGGCGGATCGTGTCAACCAATATCTGATAGAATTTCGGAAGACAGTGAATAACCTTGCTAAAAACGACCCCGCTTTTCAGGGTTATGTAGAGGATAACTATCTTGCCAAAGCTTCCTGCCCCCGTTTTGGCACGGGTGAAGGCAAGGGAGTGCTTCATGAATCTATCCGTGGAAAGGATGTTTTCTTTCTCGTAGATGTCTGCAATCACAGCATTACATACAAAATGAACGGTTATATCAACCACAAATCCCCGGACGACCATTATCAGGATCTGAAACGGCTCATCGCCGCAGCGAACGGAAAAGCCCGCAGAATCAATGTCATTATGCCCTTTTTATATGAAGGAAGACAACATAAGAGAACCGGAAGGGAATCCCTGGACTGCGCTTATGCCATTGAAGAGTTGAGCCGCATGGGCGTATCCAATTTTATTACATTTGATGCGCATGACCCGAGGGTTCAGAACGCAGCCCCGCTCTCCGGTTTTGACAATTTTATCCCCCCCTACCAATTTATCAGGGCGCTTTTGCATACCGAGGAAGATCTGATCATTGATAAATATCATACCGTTGTTATCAGCCCCGATGAGGGCGCGCTCGACCGGGCCGTATATTTTGCCAATGTCCTTGGTGTGGATACGGGTATGTTCTATAAGCGAAGGGACTATTCCACTATCATCAACGGAAAAAATCCGATCGTAGCCCATGAATTTCTGGGCGATAATATCGATGGAAAAGATGTTATTATCATTGATGATATGGTTTCCTCCGGAGGCAGTATGCTGGATACTGCCAGAAAACTTAAATCCATGAATGCAAAAAGAGTATTTATTTGCTGTAGTTTCGGCCTGTTTACCGATGGTCTTGCCGCTTTCGACGAAGCCTATGAGAAATGCTATTTCGATAAGGTAGTAACCACCAATCTGACCTACCAGCCTCCTGAGCTGAAGGAACGTCCCTATTACGTAGAAGCCGACATGAGCAAATTCCTCGCTTCCATTATTGACTTTATGAACCACGATTCTTCCATGGCCAACGTTTCCACTCCTACGGAGAAGATCCACGAACTGCTGGCAAAATATAATAACCGGGAAGAAATGATTTTATAACAGTGCAAAAGTTAAAATGACTTTGAACAGATCTCCGTCCAATACGATCTGGAACGTCCCTTTCTGGGCTTCCGTGAGGTTTTTTGCAATGGACAGGCCCAAACCGCTTCCTTCCGTGCTTCGCGCCACATCGCCACGGATAAAGCGTTCGGTCAGTTCATCCGCATTAATATTCAACGGCTGGGCGGAGATATTCTTCAAAGAAAACTCTACATATCTCTTCCCGTCGCCATCGGACAAGTCTGACATTTCGATATACACTCTCGTCCCTTCCATGGCATATTTCACAATATTGTTAAACAGGTTTTCCACTACTCTCCATATTCTCCTGCTGTCCGCTTCAATATACATAGCATTACCCGTATATTGGATAACAGGAGTCAGGCTTTTCTGTTCGAATTTTTCCGAAAACTCTCCGATCGTCTGATTCACCAACTCTACCAGATTGATTTGCTCCCATTGAAGGGAAATATTGCCCGAAGAAATTTTGGAAGCCTCTACCAGATCATCGGTCAGCTGCTTTAATCGCTGGGACTTGGAATCCAGGACTTCCACATATCCCTTTACTTTATCGCTTTCTATATTTTCCCTCTTGATCAGATCCACATAATTAATAATAGAAGTCAGAGGGGTTTTGATGTCATGGGATACGTTTGTAATCAGATCCGCTTTGAGCCTCTCGTCTTTCATGCTCGTTTCCACCGCCACCCGTATGCCTTCGCCGATGCTGTTGACCGCTCTGGCTAATACGAGATTATCGCCATGAAGATGATTCTCATCCACCTTATGTTTAAATTCACCTTCCCGTATTTTCTCAATTCCTTCTACAATACGTTGCCTGTCTCTCGTATTGCGGTAGATCAGTACGCCAAAAGCCAGGTCAAAGCAGCCGGCCAAAGCGATTCCTTTCCATCCGAGCAGACTGAAAATAAAATTAATCATAAGGAAAATGATATAAGGAAGCCATGATTTCGCCACCACGTCTCCATTATCATAGATCTTCCATGCGGCTGCCCTGCCGTTGACGATCGCTTTGAACGTCAGGCTTTCCTTCCATAGATTATCCGCCTTTAGCCTCCGCACAAGGCTGTAATAAAATCCCGTAAACAGCAATTCGCAGATGAATACAACCATTCCTGCCGCCACAACGAACCATTTCTCGTAATAAAATTCATGGGACATAGAGTCATAAGTGTAGGTCAAAGCCACTATGATTCCGCCAATCAGTAAAACCGCGGCAAGAGCCATACATTCCGTCGGAAAATGATCCATTTTTTTTAAACGTATGGATATATTTCCCTCCTCATCCATAAAGCGCCCTTCCATAACCGTCAAATAGACCAAAAGGAGCAGCCATATGCAAATACATGCGAAAGCAAATCCTATCAGCTGCCAATAATAAGGCATATAGCTTTCGTATCCTTTCATGCCCTGAATATATACATCGTCCGCCGTATAGGAAGTGTCCACCCCGATCCAGACCTTCATCATCTCTGGATAAGCATACTCAAAAGAATTAAATACATGCCGTACCGTCTTTTCTTCAATTAAAGTATTGGAATCATATTTCATATCTTCTGGGCTGAAATATAAATATTTTTCATATGACCGGAATTTGCTGTCCGCTTCTTCTTCCGAAAGATGGGAAGGCAGATTGGTATAAACTTCCTTCCTCTCCCCTATTTTTTTAATCACATAAAACCGTAAGTTGGAATGATCGACATCGTAAAATTCCTTATACTTTAAATATTCCTGGTAATTATCCGCAAGCTCGGTTGCCGTTGTCTGTACATATTGGCATAGGTCTTTATAGTCCTGCCATGTTCCGGTATATTCTTCAATATTTTTCCCATCCACCGTCTGGTACCGGTTAAAAAGCACATCGGCTCCTGTGTCGTCCCTGTAAAACTCTCCGTTTTCCAGTCCGTTTGCCGATACGCTATACTCTTCCGTATACTCATCGAGCTGGGCATTGAAAGGTGTTACGATTCCTCCGGGCAAATTGCCGGAGCTGTAATCGATTCTTGTATAAGTGCTGGTTCTGCTTAAGAATGCATCCGCCTGTTCACCAGTAAACCAGCGTTCCTCATATTCAACGCCATACTGCCCCCACTTGATCAAATCTTCCAGATAATATTTTGCCGTCACATATTTTTCCGGCAATCCTCCAAACCGATAATAAAAAGTGGCAACATCTATAATCTTGCTCCCATCAAAGCGCCCATCCGTTTCCATCTGTGAGCGGATTGCCACCATCCGCGCAACATCCGCAATTCCTCTTCCGAATATATGATTGAACAGAAGGGAGTCTTCATAAGCTTTTTCTTTTTCTCCCGCGTCCATGCTATAACTGTAGTTTTCATCCACTCCGGTCAGCATAACGCTGGAACCTGTCAATACAACCAGTATGGAAACTGCAGCCGCTACGATCAGCACATGCTGTATCGCCAGCAGGATCCCCCTGGTATTTTTCTTCAACGGTTTCTTTTTCATCCCGTTCCCCCCGTTCCGTTTCCTCATTGCTTTTCTATTTTGTACCCTACTCCCCACACTACCTTAAGATATCTGGGATCCTTCGGATCGATCTCTATCTTTTCCCTGATATGTCTGATATGAACGGCCACCGTATTATCGGCGCCGATCGCTTCTTCGTTCCATATGCTTTCGTAGATCTGGTTGATGGAAAAGACTCTTCCCTGGTTTTTTACAAGAAGGAGCAGAATATTATATTCAATAGGCGTCAATTTAACACTCTCCCCATCCACCGTAACTTCTTTCGTATCGTCGTTGATACAAAGACCTCCGGCACGGAACAAGGCATTATTTTCTACGTTCAGATTTCCCAGCGTTGTATATCTGCGCAAATTCGATTTTACCCTCGCTACCAGTTCCAGAGGATTGAACGGTTTTGTCACATAATCATCGGCTCCTATATTCAGGCCCAGAATCTTATCCGTATCTTCCGACTTCGCAGATAAGATAATGATGGGAATGCTGCTGTATTCCCTGATTTTCAAGGTGGCGTGGATACCGTCCAGCTTCGGCATCATTACATCGATAATTAAAAGATGTATGTCTTTTTCCTTCAATACTTTGAGCGCTTGCTCTCCGTCATAAGCTTTGTATACTTCGTACCCTTCCTGCATCAGATAGATCTCGATCGCATCTACAATTTCCTTATCATCATCGCATACAAGTATTGCCGCCATAATATCCGTCCTCTCTTGTTCATAAATATATCTGTATTTTTTTAAGGCATATATAGGAATTTCTTTAAGATTTTCTTAAATCAGGCAAAGAAACGCGCCCAGGTTTCCTCTCTTCCCCTGGCTTGCCCTATGGGAAAAAAGATAATTGGGATTGCAGCATGTACAGATATCCGTTACGCTGATCTGCTCCTTTGGGACGCCCGCCATACGGAAAATATATTCATTTGCCTTCCACAAATCCAGATGATATTTTCCGCCGCCTTTGGCAAAGAGGATATCTTTCCGTACTTTATCAGGAAATCCGGCGGCAAAAGCTTCGGTTACATCTTCTCCCACCTCGTAGCAGTCTTTGCAGATCGAAGGCCCGATTCCAATCTCCACATCTTCCGGGTTTGTTCCATAAGCTTCCCTCATTGCCAGAAGCGTATGCTCCCCCATGCGCCCTGCCGTTCCTTTCCATCCCGAATGCGACAGCCCGATCGCGCGATGTTTCTTATCCACCAAAAAAAGCGGCACACAATCCGCATAAAAAGTAGCCAGTACTATGTGCCTTTCGTTCGTAATCAGCCCGTCCACATCACAGTAATCCTTTTGATAAACGATACCTTTTCCCCTGTCTTCTTCCGTGACTTTACGGACATTGGCCGTATGTGTCTGATCCGATAAGACAAAATCCTGTATTTCCCGCCCCATGATTTCCGCTATCCTCCGAAAGTTCTCGTCTACGGCTTCCTTCCGGTCTCCCCTCGCATAACTTAAATTCATGGAAGCATAGATGCCTTCGCTCGCCCCGCCGATACGGGTGGAAAAGAGATGGCTGACAATCCCCGTTTTTTCAAGAGAGGGAAAAGTCAGATATTCCACGCCACGGCTTTCATTTCTTTTCAAAACCTCTTTGTTTCCCTTTCTTTTTATATGATATAAATCCATAGACAGCCTCCTGTTTCTACCGGAATATGTGGGCAAAGGCATTCTGATACCAGACAATATGAGGTTTCTCTTCCTCTCCTTGTATTGCCACTACGTCATACCGTATTGCCCTGTTTTCGCCTATTCCATGGCGGTAACGGTAATAATCCGCCGTCCGACATATTTTCCTTTGCTTTGTTTCCGTTACGGCTTCCGCCGCATGGCCCGCGTTTTCTGCCCGGTACTTTACCTCCACAAACGCAAGATATTCTCCATGGAAACCGATGAGATCGATTTCCCCCTGCCGGCACCGGAAATTTTTCTCCACAATTTTCATTCCCTGGCTTTCCAAATATTGACAGGCCTTTTCTTCATACTTTTTCCCTAATGCCCTTTTATTCAATGCTTCTTTCCTTTTTGATCCATTTTTGCTTTGATCTTATCCATAGCATCTACAAAAACAAGTATTTCCGCTACCACTTCGTATAATTCCGGCGGTATCATATCCCCGATCTCCAGGCGGGAAAGCGTATCCGCCAATTTATGATCCTGATGAACCGGCACATCCGCTTCCTGCGCCCGTTCAATGATTCTTTCTGCCAAAGCCCCCCTGCCGCTGGCTATAACCCGGGGCGCTTCTTCATCAGGATCGTAGGAAAGCGCGATCGCCTGTTTCGGTTTTTCTTCGTTTTGCCCTTTTTTTGTCCTTTTCGCCCGATATTGATCCATTTTCATCCTCACTTCTTATTATACTTAAGCTCTGACATCAAATGCATACTGTGCCAGCAATGCCGATCTGGATTCCTGCGCCGTTATTTTTTTCATTACATCCACTGTTTCCTTTTCATCTTCCCTTACTTTCATTTCCGCATGCATGGAATATCCTCTTTTTTCCAGCCTTTCGTTCAGAATATGAATATGGTCGGCGATAAAATCGATCATACTTTCGTCCTGGAGATAAAACTGAGTATTCACGCGCTGCTCTTTCAGCACTACATACACATCCAGAGGGCCGAGATGGTCCATATCGAGATGAAGCAGGGCGCTGACGCTTCCATCCTCTCTTACCGCACTTTTTTTGTTTGTATATACATACAGATCCCCATGCGCTTCTCCGCCGCTCATTTTCAGCGGAAGCTGTATATAATTGAACATCTGGTTTAACTGGTTCATAAAGTCGATATTATTCTGCACCGTAGTAAGGCTTTTGGCCAATGGGGTATCCTTTGCCGCCTGTCCCAGCGATTCCGTCAGCCGCATCGTCTGCTGCCTGAGCCTGTTATACAGCGCTTCCACATCTTTTTTATTTGCCACTTCTTCCGGCCGTATCGTCCATTGCTGTCCTATATGTTGGTTCAATATCCGCCCATATTCTTTGCTGCCAAACAGTTTTAACAGTTCCTCTTTATTGACAGAATCTCCCTTTTCGGCCAGCAAAGACTGCAAATTTTTCAAAAGCTGTTCGATGGGCATATTCCCATCCCGTATCTGCTGAAGCTGTTCCGGCAAGAAACCGAGCCGTCCAAGAGAAGCCGCCAGCTGGTATCGCTCCCCTATATTCAGGCTGTCTCCTAGCGGCGCGGAATATCCACCGCCATCCGGCGCCTCCTTTATGCCATCCGGCGTCTCTTGTCCTTCTTTTCCTCCCATGCCTAACAGGCTTTCCGACATCTCTCCTTTTGCCTGTATATACGTTTCCTGCAAAACCCCTGCCTCTGGCCGGGACACTGCCGCATCATTTCCATTGTCCGCTATTGGAACATTTTCACCCTCTGCGCCTATCGTTTCTTCTATAATATCGGCAAAGACATTGCCGCCCGCAGCCGCATTTATGTTTTCGCCTCCGACCGCCTGGTCACCGCCAAAAAGCTGAAGGATTTGCATATAAAAATCAATGGCGGCATTTTCATTGCCTCCATTTACCATAGCTGCAAATGTCTGTGGGATTTCCATCAGAATATCCGTAACGCTGCTTAATATCTGGTGTTCATACCGTTCGTAATTTTCAAACTGCCCGATATTTTCAGGAGTGATTGGAATCTGAAAGTTTTTCATCATTACAATAGTCTTCGGATCTGTCCCCTGATTCGACATTACAAGTCTGCTCATGTCCGTCAACGCGCTTTTGTCAATAGACATCCCGTTTTCCATCATGGCGGAAACCATGCGAACCATTTCATTTGTTGCAGGAAGCTTTGCCGCCTCCAGCGCTTTCAACACATTGCCATCGCTTGTCAGGTTCTCGTAGAGCGGACGAAGCGCTATCTGGGAGCCGGTGCCATTTTTCACCTCAAAAGTCATGCTCTGCCCCACGGACACATTCATATCCGCATCCAGTTTTGCGGATATGACAACATCTCTGTTATCCACTCTGATCTGCACTTCATTTCCGTTCTTGCTCACCACTTCCCCTTGTATGGTCTGGCCTGTAGATAAATTCCGTACGGCATGGGACGAAGAACTATTCGATGAATTGTTCTGTATCTGCACCTTTCCCGTATTCCTGCTTTTCAAATTTCTATTTCCATACTGAAATAAACCGGATAAGTTCAATCCTCTACCTCCATAAAATTCCGAATAAAAGAATGCCTGTGTATCGCGGTAGGCCCATATTTTCTCAGCGCTTCCAGATGTACCGCAGACCCATACCCCTTATTGGATGCGAAACCGTAACCGGGGAAAATTTGGTCATATTGTACCATGAGCCTGTCTCTGGTCACTTTGGCGATAATGCTCGCCGCAGCGATAGATATGCTTTTGGCATCTCCTTTGATAATCGGTATCTGCTGAAAAGGCACCCCCGGAATCGTCACCGCATCGTTCAAGAGCAAATCCGGCCGTACCGGAAGCATTCCGATAGCCTGGCGCATCGCTTCATAGGTCGCCTGCAGGATATTAATTTCATCGATCCTTTGGGGCGATGCATACCCGATACCTGTCGCCACCGCTTTTTCCATAATAATATCGTATAACTCTTCTCTTTTTTTTTCGGATAATTGCTTGGAATCATTAAGATATAAAATATCACAATTCGTCGGAAGAATAACGGCTCCGGCAACCACCGGCCCCGCAAGCGGCCCCCTCCCCACCTCGTCGATGCCGCAAATATACGAATATTCCTTATATGCATATTCGTATTCCTTCATTTTTTCCGTCCGTTCTATTTCTTTTTCCAGATTGGTTAATTTCTTTTCCGCATTTTTGATCAATGTCCGCACGCCGCTTCTTTGATCTGAAGAATATGTTTTTATAAGTTCAGGCAGCTTTTCGATATTGGCTGCCTGAAAAATCGCTTTTATTTCATTTATCTTCTGTTCCATATTTTATCCATATCCCTTCCATTGCCCGGCTTTTATTGATGCTTTAAAATCCCGAATTTGTTTAACGGCCAGATGCGTATCCATGCCCTTCCGATAATATCGCTCCGGGCAATATTTCCAACGGTAGGATCCCTGCTGTCCTGGCTGTTGTTCCGGTTGTCGCCCATGACAAAATATTCGTCTTCTCCCAAAGTGACCGGCTCATAAGCGCGGCCGGCATCTTTTATGATTTCTTTGCCGTAGCTTTCTGTCAGCAATTCATCGTCGATAAAAATATTTCCTTCCTCATCGATAAAAATGGTTTCGCCGGGCAGACCGATGATTCTTTTGATATAATAAGTATCCTTTTCGTATTGGAAAGGAAATACAACAATGTCAAACCGTTTTGGCTCCCGGAAACGGTAAGTCAGCTTATCTACAATCAAATTGTCATTTTCACTGAGAGTAGTCTCCATCGACCCTCCGATTACCTGTGTTCTCTGCCCTACAAAATGAATGACAATATAAGTCAGGCAAAGTACAATAAGAAGATATAGACTTGTACTTAATATTTCTTTCAATACCTTTTTCATATTATTCAGCTCCTATGAATTTGACTGCACTTCATTCGGAAATTCCAACGTAATACGTCCCAGCCTTCCATGCCTGAAATCATCCAGAACAATAGCAGCGGCTCTTGATATATCCGGTTCTTCCCCTTTTAAATAGCAGCGTCTGTTGATACATATTTCTTTTAATATTTCAAAAGTGTTCTCCGTTTTCCTATCGGTTTCGTAACGCTCCATCAGCGACCCCGGATAATTTTTTTCCAAAAAGCTTATGAGTTCCAGCGCCAGTTCATCGATATTCAATATTTCATCATTCATGGATCCGATCAACGCCAGCCGCATTCCTACCGCCTGTTCTTCGAATTTCGGCCAAAGGATACCCGGAGTATCCAGAAGTTCCAGCCCCTTATTCAGCCGTATCCACTGTTTTCCCTTGGTTACTCCCGGTTTATTGCCCGTTTTCGCACACGCTTTTCCCGCAAAGGAATTAATAAAGGTAGATTTTCCCACATTGGGTATGCCCACTACCATAGCCCGTACCGGACGGTTGATGATTCCCCTCATTTTATTTCTTTCGATCTTCTCCTTGCATGCCTCTTGTACCGCTTTTTGGATGTTTTTCATTCCTGTCTTGCTTCTGGAGTCGATCTCCACCGCGTAAAATCCTTTTTCCTTAAAATAACTGCTCCATTTTTTATTATATTCCGCATCCGCCAGGTCAAATTTATTTAAAAGCAATATCCTCGACTTATTTTTAGCCAGTTCATCGATATCCGGATTCCTGCTGCTCAAGGGAACCCTGGCATCTACCAGTTCGATTACCAGATCGATCAGCTTTATATTTTCCTGCATCATCCGTTTTGCTTTCGTCATATGACCTGGATACCATTGATAATTCATTTTTCTTTCTAATACCTTTCTGTTATCTTTGCCTTTTTCTCCGTTGTCATTTCACCAGCCCCATGCCGTCCCCGCCTCCGCTCATATGGAACCAGGCTTTGCCATAGATGCTTTCTCTGTTGACAGGACCGATATTTCCTGACCGGCTGTCTTCACTGCTGTTACGGTTATCGCCCAGGACAAAATATTCATCGCTGCCCAAGAGAATCTCATTTTCCGCAATCCCCGCATCTCCCATTTTATCATAGACTTCGTTTTCTTCGGGAATACCGTCCACATAAAGCATGCCATCTATGATCTGTACACGCTGTCCGGGAACGGCTACCACTCTTTTCATATAATAATGGACATTTTGATTTCCTCCCGGAAGAAAAACAATCACATCATCCTTTTTGGGTGCGGAAAATTTATAAATCAACCGGTTGACCAGTACTTTCTGTCCGTTATAAAGGGACGGCTCCATGGAAACTCCTATCATGTTCGTCCGCATCCCCGCGCTGTATACGAGTACGGCCGCCAGAAATACCGCTGCAAATGTTCCAAACAGCATCCCGAATATTTCTCGCAGTACGCTTGCGTTTATTCTTTTCTTTTTCTCATAGAAACTTAATCCTTTGCGCTTTCTTCTCATTCCCTTTATCCCTAACCCCTATACCGCTTCCCGGCGGCACAAACTATCCATGGGAAGAACGCCCGCATTTTGGGCATTCTTCGGTGTGAAGAACGGTTCGCGTCGCAAATTACGATGCGAACCCTAGAAGTTCTTGGCGAAGCACCCACTGGTGCGAGCTTTAGAACTTCTCTTCACACTACTATAATATAAAAAACGGAAAAGAGCAATTACACATCGTAATTGCCCTCTCTATTACCGGCTTATTAAATCCGTTCCTTTACTTTCGCTTTCTTACCTACGCGTTCTCTTAAGTAGAACAGTTTTGCTCTTCTTACTTTACCCCTTCTTACAACCTCTACCTTTTCCACATTCGGAGAGTGCAACGGCCATGTTTTTTCCACGCCGATTCCGTTCGAAGATTTTCTTACGGTAAAGGTCGTCCGGTTTCCGCCGTTCTGAATCTTCAAAACAATTCCTTCAAACACCTGAACTCTTTCACGGTTACCCTCTTTGATCTTTCCGTATACCTTAACCGTGTCGCCCACTCTGAATTCCGGTGCGTTTTCCTTTAACTGTTCTGCTTCAATTTCTCTGATAATATCGTTCATATGTGCCTCCTTCATATCCAGATGTTCTTACTACATGAAAGTACAGAGGACCATCCACTTTTTATGCAACATTGATACTTTACCATAAAAGAACGCGGAATGCAAGGGATTTTTCGCTGGGCGGTGGAAATTCAATTTTGGGGGTATGGAAAGAGAAGATCAGGCGGCATGGGATGCAGGGAATGGGAAAGGGGGAATGCCGGGCGGTGGAGGGACAGGACAGGCGGTGGCTGGATTTCCGCGCCAGCTTCGGAAAATGGATTTTCTAAATATTCCGGCATAGTTGTGTTAGCCGGACGCAACCGCCCGCGATTCGCCATCCAGGCTCATTGCGGGCTTTTGGTGACATCCATGTCACCAAATTGCTGTTTGTTGAACGGAACATTAAGAAAATCTCATTTTCCTTCACAATGCAATGGAAATCCATGCCCCGTCTGTTCCGTCCCGCCTCCGCCTGGTATTCCCCGTGCCGCCCGGTCTTGCCCTGCCATGCGCCAGCCCCGCTGCCTTCTTTCCCTTTGGCCTCCTTCTTCATGGCGCTTATCAAAATTGTTTTCTGCGATAGTTTCAAATTTTCCCTTGACAAATTCTGCCTGATGTTATATTGTATTAATTAAATAATACAATAGTACAAAGTATATACGGAAAGGAAGGATTATATGGCATGGAATTTGAGTACGGATAAGCCTATTTATTCCCAGCTTGTGGAAATCATACAAATACAGATTACTTCAGGCAAGTACAAGGCTGGGGACAGGCTTCCGAGCGTCAGGGAACTGGCTGCGGAAGCGAGTGTCAATCCGAACACAATGCAGAAGGCGCTTGCCGAACTGGAAAGAAACGCTTTAATCATCACGCAGCGCACAAGCGGACGCATCGTTACGGAGGACACGGAATTGATTCAAAAAACACAGGCCAATCTCGCCGATAAATACATTGAAAACTTTTTCCGCGCGATGAAAGAATTAGGATGTTCGGCGGAAGACATTTTATCGCTCGTTCAGAAAACGGTCAACAAGGAATCCGCCAGCAGCCACTGACCACTATGTTCCGGCTGACCGGCGGGCAATGCAAGAATGGAGGGAGAAATATAAATGGAAGCATTAGCAGTAATGCAGGGATTGACAAAAGTATACGGCAATACTCTGGCAGTTAATAATTTAAATCTTACCATACCAAGAGGTAAAATCATCGGGCTGCTCGGCCCTAACGGCAGCGGCAAGACCACCCTGATCAAAATGATCAATGGCCTTCTTACCCCGACTGCGGGCAGTATCTTAATCAACGGCATGGCACCGGGTCCTGAGACAAAAGCAAGGATCGCTTACCTGCCGGAACGGACTTATCTCCAAAGCGGGATGAAAGTATGCGATCTCGTGGATTTTTTTGAGGATTTTTATGCCGATTTCGACAAAAACAGAGCCTTTTCCATGTTGAGCGCTTTAAATATCCAACCCACCGCACAATTAAAGACATTGTCCAAAGGAACAAAAGAAAAAGTACAGCTCATCCTTGTTATGAGCCGGCACGCAGATCTTTTTATCCTGGATGAGCCGATCGCCGGAGTCGATCCTGCTGCCAGGGATTATATCCTGAATACGATTATTACCAATTATAACGAAAATGCCAGCATTCTCTTATCCACTCATCTGATTTCGGATATCGAAAATATACTGGATGAGGTGATCTTTATCCGCAACGGCCAGGTCATTACCCATATGCCGGTGGATCGGATCAGGGAAGAATACGGTCAGTCCGTAGACGCTTATTTTAGGAGGGTATTCGCATGTTAAAAAAATTATTCAAATATGAATGGAAAGCTTTCTGGAAGGTACCGACAGCAATCAATGTATTTCTTGGTATCATCACTTTTATCGGAATCATTTCCCTGGCCTCCCCTTTTTGGGAACTGGATATGCGGGGAATCGAAATTATGCTCGGTCTCGCGGTATTCTTCTATATTCTGGCCATTGCAGCCGGTTCGATCGGAGTAGTGATTGCTATCACCGCCCGTTATTATAGAAACATATATACGGACGAGGGCTATCTTACCAATACCCTGCCTGTTACCGCAAGGCAGATCATTTTGTCCAAGCTTTTTACCGGGGTCATCTGGTCTTTGATTACGGGAGCAGTTGTATCTATCAGCATATTTTCGCTCATATATACCGCCGCTCTTTCTTATTCGGATACAGATATTTTTTATGAATTTCTACATGGTTTCCCTGAATTTTTACGTGCTTTCAAAGAAGAACTGGACATCAGCTTTTTCCTGTTTGCCTTTCTTGGCCTGATCTACATGATATTGTCCACGACTTTATCGATTTTAAAAATCTATACCGCCATCGCCCTCGGCCAGCTTTTTACCCGTCACAAAGTAGCCGGAGCCGTTATGTGGTATATCGGGGAATATGTTTTTTTCGAAATTATTACATCCTTTTTGAGAGGAATTCCGTCTTATTCCTATAGCGGCGGTCTTTTCTCCCTCTTCTTTTCCTATGGGATCAACTATTATAACCGTTATGGATCTTACGGCTATTCCATTCTGCTTTCCATGCTTATAGCGATTGGAGCTTGCCTGGCGGTTTGCGCAGGGTTGTATTTCCTGACTGAGCATATGTTGAAGAATCGGTTGAATTTGGATTAGATTGTTTATTGTGTGACTCCAAAGTCCAAAGTCCGGGAAAAAAGGTTCTGGCCGGGGGCGGGGATTGGGGGGGAGGCAACGGGGGCAGGATTTTTGCCGGAGTTTTTAATCAAATTTTACTAATGAAATGGAGTATGGTTGTAACCATGCGGATGGGTCGGAAGCAACGGACATCCTGTCCGACGCTTCCTAAAATTGCCATCCATGGCAATTTTCCCTGCTGATAGACCATTTCATAAGTAAAATGACTGATTGTACGCAAACAACCGGAAACTCCTGCCCCACCCCCCCCGGTGTCAAACCTCCGCTTCCATCCCCCGTTCTTCTTCCCCGCCATGGCCCCCTCATATTTACCCACTCGCTAAAATCAATTTCCATGAAAAATTATAATTTTATCTTGATAAAATTGAAAATATAAGATAGAATAAAATCTGTCATTTGCATCAATAGTAATATTTTTATGGAGATGTACCCAAGTGGCTGAAGGGTCCGCACTCGAAATGCGGTAGGTCGGGCAACCGGCGCGAGAGTTCAAATCTCTCCATCTCCGTCAAAACCATCGGAATAACATTCCGGTGGTTTTTTATTATTTTCGCCAGTGTCGACTACTATTCTTATCTTTTTTATATATTTTGATATTCTGATTAAAAGTCTACGGAGCGTGGATTGTCAACGTAGACTTTTTGCATTAGACTAATTTTCGAGGTCATAATGATATGCGCAAAAAGCCGCGCAGAAATGGAATAAAAAATGGATATAAAAAGAAAAAAAGAATTGTTAAAAGAATGGAAAAACCGCCGCCCAGAAATGGGGATTATCTCCATTTCCTGTAAACCTACGGGTGATTTGTTTTTGGGTATTTCAAAGGACACAAGAGCAGAATTTAACAGCAACCGATTTAAACTGTCCATGAAACTCCATTCCAACAAGCAGCTTCAAGAATTGTGGGACAAATATGGGGAAAATGAATTTGAATATTCTGTTGTGGAGATTCTTAAATACGAAAATCCAGAGGACGACCAAACGGATAAACTATTAGAACTTTTGGAATGTTGTATAATAGAAATGCCAAATGCAAGGAGAATATAAACATGAGTGAAAAATAATATTGACTTTTATGGAACAATGTTCCATGCTGAAAAAACAGTTCCGGCAGACTTTTGCGTCTGATACAAGCGATTACAAGATATATCTACACAACTCATATTTTCACAAGGAGGGCGTTTCATGGATTATGAGAAACTAGGGCAACTGATATTACAGCTGCGAAAAGAAAAAGGACTGACACAACAAGAGATTGCAGCGCAACTAAATATCAGCAATAAAACAGTTTCAAAATGGGAGTGCGGAAAAGGTGCGCCAGATGTTTCGCTTTGGGAAGGGCTTTCTGCGATATTGGGTGCAGATGTTTTAAAGCTATTACATGGAGAACTGAACCCAAACCGTCTGGACACTGGAAAAATTGATAATATTCGATTTTATGTCTGCCCGAACTGCGGAAACATTTTGACAAGTACAGGCAGGGCAGATATCTCCTGTTGCGGACGCCGCCTTTCTCCGTTGTCTGCCACACGGGAAGTAGCCGGGCATGAAATTTCAGTGGAAGAAATGGATATAGATTTTTTTATTACAATCAAACACGGCATGAGCAAAGAGCATTATATTTCTTTTGCAGCGTATGTATATGATGACCGTATCTGGTTTCAACGGCTTTACCCGGAGCAAAACCCAACATTCCGTATGCCGGTGATGAAAGGCAGAGGGAATTTATATTTGTACTGCACGAAAGACGGGTTGTTTAAATATTCTGGTTTATGGAAAAGGATAATAATAAAGCAGCAACCGCATGACAACTGAATAACCGCTCCTTTCTTTCCCGCCCCACTCCAAATGCTATCCTTCATAGCGCATTCACTTACCTCTTGCACCCACACGCTTTTTGTTATAAAATAATAGCAATATTTACATAGGAGGTATTTTTATCATGGATAGCAGTTTTTACATTACTTCAGGACTTATCGCGCTCGTTTTCGGTCTTTTTCTCGCATTTATTGCATGGACTTTCTTACGCCGTTTCCAAAAGATGAACGGTTTATTAAACCGTGCGCATGAGATGACCGGTACGGCACAGGGCCGTATCAGCGAACTGGTAAGCGTCCGCCGGCGGAATCGTTCTTTCCGTTGGACAAATGAATACCCTGTTATATCCTACACCGTTGACTCCAAAGATTACACCGTAAGCTTGGATTTTGCAGAAAAAAGAAAGGGACATTATAATCTTGGCGGCAATTATCGTGTCTGCTATATCCCTTCCGATCCTTCCAACTGTATCGTAGAAGAGTTTCGGAAGCCCATGCAGAGCAACCGGACGCAGGCCATCGTTGCGACTGTTATACTCGCTTTCTTCGCTTTCAACTGTATCATATCTTCCCTTTCTTTCATATTTACCTCATAGTATTATGAGCATAGCATTATGATCATAACATTATGACCATAACATTATGGACATAGCACTATAGACATAGCACTATGTTCATAAGAGATCGGGAAAAAATATCGGCATATAAAATCGAGCAGGGAAGAATTCTTCCCTACTCGATTCTTTCATTATCCGGTTTCCCTGCATTCAAATCCGTATAGCTGTCCAGCAGTCCCACCGTTTCATTCGCCGGCCTCCCGTACATATTGCAGCACTTGTGCGATACCTTGGCTCCACCAGCGCTTTTTTCATCCATTTCCACACTCATCCTTACTACGCCCATCCGCGTCTCGCTATCCAAATGTTTAAGAATATCTTCGATCAGCTTTTCGTCCATTGCCCAGCATCCTTTCTTTTCCTTAATCGTCCAGGGAAAAAATGTCAAAAAAATCTTTTCCGCCCATCTGCTTTTCTTTATATCCGATAAAAAATGCTTTCATTTCCGCATAATTTTCTCCCATATCGATCAACAGCCCGTCAAAATTTTCTTCATTTATCCCTCCGATATCGGCAAATAGTTTAAAGTACTCCTCTTCGTAGCCATGCTCTTTGAGCGTCACCTCCCATGCTTCTTCCGACTGGCATCCCTTCGTATGTTCCCTGAGGTATTCCTTCCATAAAGCCTCGCTCTCTTCCGGCAAGCCGATCGGATTCATCAGCCGGAGCATAGCCAGACGCACCTTGTTCTTTCTCTTATTTTTCATAAATTCTTCCAGGCTGCATCCGTAATCCTCTTCTCCGCATAACACCATCCTGGTATACCCGTCCCCGTCCTCCGTTTCCATTACCGTTTTCATCCGGGCATCCCACTTTTGTATCCATTGTTCCATTCCGGCTTCCTTTATATCCAGCAAATATTCCGCATCCAACGCTACGGCTGCCGCCAGCAATGCGGCGGTCTGATCCGCCTTTCCTTTTTGTGACATACCGTTGGCTTCGTTCCTGTAATGCGGTTCGGCTTCCGTCCCATATACATGTATTCTCCGGATTGCAGGGCATTCCATAAAAACCCCGTTGCCCAATTTTATACTCTTTTTCGGCAGCCATACGCTTTCCAGACATGTGCAGTAAGCGAACGACCAATCGCCCACTTCCTCCAGACTTTCCGGCAGAAATACCCTCTTCAAATTTTTCTTGCTCAAAAAAGCTTTTTTTGCCAATACTTTCACGGAAATTCCGTCTAACTTTTCCGGTACATGTACCTCGCTATCCCGTCCTTTATAATCCGTAATGACGATCCATGGTTCCCCCTCCCCATCCTTCCGTCTATCCACTCTGTATCCGAATATTCCGTCGCTTTTTCCTATCATAACTCCAGCCTTTCGATCTCCTGGCGCAAATCCTCCTGACGTCCCGATAACCTTAGTTTCCCGTTATACCTCTGATAATCCTCGCTGCCAAACATACCGATAAATCGGGCACCCGAAGTATTTACCGTCAGTTCCGTTACCAAAATAAGCATTTCATTTTCTTCTCCAAAAGTCTCTTTTACAAATTCAAACAGTCTGTGAATTCTCCCTTTTGTTTCCGCAACTCCGCTCTTCATTACGCTTACCTGCTGGTCAAACTTCTGTTTTATATATGAAAAAGCTTCTGTTGCCGTTCCCGCGTCCCCCACATATAACTCCTTCTTCGCCTCCTCCAGAAAACGTATCGTCTTCCTGCATTTCCTTTTATCCCCTTCGGATAAAGCATTCGCCATCCGCAAGGAATCCGCCGCCTTCTTCTTTGCCTCTTTCTGCCTCTCCAGCATATCCGCCAACACATTTCCGTTAGCTGCCGCTTCCTTTTCCGACAGACTTTTTAGCCCTTTTAATAACGGCATCAAATCATTCAAATAATCCGCGCCTTCCACGCCCCGCCTCATTTCCCCCAGTACGATATCGAGCAGCATACTGAGCAGGGACAGCCTTTCATCAAAGGGCGCCGCCTTGGCCCTGGCTGCAACTTCTTCGGGCGCATCTCCGTTCAGTATTTCTTCCACATGATAGTTCTTTTGGTATTTGCGATACAGATCATAATAAGCGGCAAACTCTTTCACAACCCGCTCATTTCTCAAATATTGCCCAATCAATACCTCATCCACCGCCAGCCCTTCTTCTTCATACAAATAAAGAATCTGTGACAGGTCTTCCCATCCCCTTGCCGTCACGTAAGAACGCCCTTTCACCGTCGTTTCTATCCGGTAAAAATGTTCTTTTTTCAGTTCCAGGTAACTTGTGATAACGTTATGTATCCCCTGTTCCTGCGCATACTCCTTCCATACTCCGTATTCCGCCTCCACATCCAGCACCTTTAATCTGTCCATTGTCACCACGTCGAATTCCCTGACCGACTTATTGTATTCCGGCGGATTGCCGGCAGTAACAATCACCCATCCCTCCGGCACTCTGTGTCTGCCAAACACTTTATACTGGAGAAACTGCAGCATGGACGGCGCCAAAGTCTCGGACACGCAGTTGATTTCATCCAAAAACAGGATGCCTTCCTCAATGCCGCTCTTCTTCATCACGTCATAGACCGACGCAATGATCTCGCTCATCGTATATTCCGAAACCCGGTAATGTTCCCCGCCATATTCCTTTTCTTCTATAAAAGGCAGCCCAAGGGCGGATTGTCTCGTATGATGTGTCATGGAATAAGACACCAGCGCGATTCCCAGTTCCTGGGCGATCTGCTCCATAACTGCCGTTTTCCCTACCCCCGGCGCTCCCAGCAGAAAAACTGGCCTCTGACGCACCACGGGAATCTTATATTCCCCGAATTCATCCTTCTTTAAATATAAATTTACCGTATTTTTAATATGTTCTTTCGCCTGCTTTATATTCATCTCTTTATTCTTCCTGCTCTTTAGCAGCCATCCCTTCTATTTCTTCTTCATTTAATACTACCGGAATCGCCCAGGGCGGAACTTCCGGCCGCTCATTATTATCATCCAAAAATACAAAAATAGTATCATAATCCGGCATCCGCACGGGATATACTCCATATCCGTCGGTAAAATAAATCAACCCTTTTAAATTCTCGAACTCCCCTTCCCCCGCCAGTTTGTCCACATAGTCAAAGACCGGACGAAAGTCCGTAGAGCCAAAGCCTTTTAATTTCCCTTCCTTTAAAAATCGGTCGAAATCTTCCTGGCAAGTGATTTTTGTGTCATTCCTGACATCACTGTCACATTGAATAATATGCACGTTAATTTTTTGAAAAAAATTCTCCGTCCCCTTCAGAATAGAATATGTTTTTCTGATAAATTCTTTCACAATCTCACCGCGGCAGGAAGCCGAAGTATCGATAGCAATCACAAATTCTTTCACCTTCCTGGCGTCCTTATATTCCAAAGGTTCGATCAATGGCATATCCCCGTACCGGGACAGCCCATAGGTATAATAAATATAATCGAACTCATCGTCATTCACCTGCAAATCCTCGCCCATAACGGTGAACCGCCGCAACAATTCCCCGTAATCGTATCTGTCCCTCGTCGCCTCCGCCAGATTTTTCTCCAGACTTTCCGATGAATTCTTGTCCTTAGAAAAAGACTTGATGTCCGCCTTTATCCTCTCGCTGATCTTTTTCCACTGATCCAGCGTAATTTCCAGTTTTTCCTGCTCCTGCCAGTATATATGGGCATCCCGGCAGAATAATCTGCGCCATCGCTCTTTTTCCTCCGGCGTCATAGCGTTATTTTTCAGATAACGGTAAATCCTCTCTGCCGTCAGCCCTCCCGCATCTTCTTTCAAATAGTGAAGCTTGTTTCTTGCCTCCCCATCGCTGTCCAACTCTCCCATGGGAAGAGCCATTTCCAATATAACGTTTTCCACAGCGGCATCCACCGCCAGATCCCAAGGCTCCCCTTCCTTTTCCCTATAATGATAACTATGGTAAAACACAAAATGAAACAATACATGAAGGTACAGCCTGACCGGATATCCTGTTTCTTCCCGGTATTTTTTCAGCAGCCAGGCAGGATCATAGTACAGCTTACCGCCATCCGCCGCAGCTCCGCCCAATCCGTTGCGGGCCTCCGCCTCCAGCCGTGACAACGCCGTATCCAGAAAACGCATATTGACTACAATGCTGTCCCTCGCCAGCTTCATTACTTCGCCGGCCAGTTCCCCGATCCTCTCCTGCCGCCATGCCTGTTCTTCTTCCCTCTCTCTTACCATCTTTAACCCCATTTCCGCGCAGCTTTTGTCCCAACTTTATTAAAACAGCACCGCTTATTATTCCATTTTATCACGATCCGCATAGCCAGGCAATCGGCACAGCAGTCCATAACGCGCAGCGATATCCCTCGCATAGCTCAATCCATCCGGCGTCGTCCGCTCCACCTTATAACTTCGGATACCGCCTTCCTTATTCTCCATCTGCGCCACCAGATTATCGATCTTTCCTTTATTTCCCGGGTAATGATTATATTCTTCCAACTTTTGCGTCAAATCATGAATATGAGTTACAAAAATTCCCCCGCACCCTATGACCCCGATATTGGACAAGACCTCGGAAGCAATATATTCTGCCTCCATCCCGCTTGTACTGGCAAAGGATTCATCCATCAGGAGAATATCCGTATCTTCCAATACCTCCATGATTTTTCCCAGCCTGGCGCACTCGCTTTCCAGCCTTCCTTTTCCGTAATTATTCTCATCCGATACCGGAAAATGAGTAAATATTCCCGTTACCGGGCTGATACATGCCCTCCGTGCCGGAACAAACAACCCCAGCTGGAACAATGCCTGAGCCATTCCAATCGAATAAGCGAAAATAGACTTGCCTCCATGGTTGGGCCCCGTAACCAAATAAAACCTTCCTTTTTCGTCATAGGAAAAGGAATTGGAAACTACCGTTTTTTCCACTTCTTTGACCGCCAATACCGGATTATAGACTTCTGCCAGATTACATCTTTTTTCATCCATAAGAGCGACCTCCGGCTTGCAAAAGAAAAATCCCTTTTCTTCCATATCCAAAATAAACTTTACGCCCGCCGTTAGAAAACGGATATCGTCCAGGATCTGCACCAGCCACGATGTATTTAAGGAAAAATATTTCTGCACCGCAGGGCCGAAACTCCTTATCGTCCTGGCAAAGATCGTATTCAACGCCGATCGGGTGGAAGTCTCCACCGCTTTCGCATCTCCTATATGCAATCCCTTATTGATGGAAAATAACGGGGTTATATAGGACATGCTTTCTTTCCCCGTCTTTTTCAGAAGCTTATCCATCACCGTTCCCTGATGGAATCTTTCCATATTCACCGAAACAATTCCGGCCTCCTGCACGTGAAGCGTCTCGTCCAGGTTGACGCCAAGCGTTATACTTTTCACAAGCCCGAAATTCGTTTCTTCTTTGGCAAGTTCCCTTTTCAGGTTCCGGTATTCTTCCCCTTCCGCCACTTCCCTTACTTTATCCTGCAAGGCGCGCAGCCCTTTGGAACCCGTTTCCAGCACGAGGATGTTCTCCGCAAACAAATCCACAATCTCGATGTACATTTCCAGAAACCGGATGGAACCCAGCGCAGATTCGATGGAAAACTCTCCGCCCATCGCCCGGCTCATATCCGATACATTCCGAATCACCGGCACAGCCTTGCAAAATACATCATACCATTCTCTATTCTTTAATATATCCTCCACAATATCCAGCCGGTACCGCAATACTTCCCCGTCGGTGGAAAAAAAATCCCGGAGCTTCAAATCCGTCATTCCCCTGTAGCCATCCTTCACAAGAATGATCAGTGATTCTAATTGCAGTTCCTTGACAAAGTCATAATTTTTCACCCGGTAAAAGGCACGTTTTTCCTCACTGTATCCGCCGGGGTACAAAAGACTGAGATTTTCCATAGGCTATTCTCCCAATAATTATATATGATGATAATTCTTTTATATATTGTAGAAACCTACAACTCCCCTCATAAGAAAATAAAGAAAAAAAGCCCCGTTCCAACGGAGCTTTTTTTCTTTATTTTCTTATGAGGGGGGAGATAGTGAGTTTTAAATAGTGAGTTCTTCAACTATCTGAATTAATAATAAGTGATAAATGTGTCCGTTATGTGTTTAGTTTTGAAAAAACCTATAAAATTTCATAACCATTCATAAATTAAATCTAAAATAATATTAAATTTAAAAATTCTCCTCATCCTCGCTCGCCGCCACTGCCGACACTACGGAAGTTACCGCCGATATAATTACCGCAATAATACAAATAAGCAAACCGCCGCCCAGAATCAAGATTTCCATTATTTTTTACCTCTTTTCCCTTTTTATTCTTATACCCTTGTTTCCCTTTTTTTGTCAAATCATTATGTTGATATATTATAGCACACTTGTCTGGATTTTGCACGAAAAAACTAACAGAATACCATGGCAATTCATTTTTACAAATGACCGTTATTCCCCTCTTTTCTCGCCCCTTCCTATGAACCATCCCCATTTCCTGCCATATAATGATAATATATTACAAATATTTCAGGTGATGTCGCATGAATGCTGCAATAGACCTACCTTCCATCATTGACCATCTTTCCAATGGCGCGTATCCTCTGCTCGGCAGCGGTTCCGGGCGCAGAGTCTACGATCTTGGCGACGGCAGCGCATTGAAAGTTGCCAGAAATGCCAAAGGTTACGCACAAAACCAGGTGGAATCCATCATTTCCGAAATGGATGATTCCGATCTTTTCGCCAAAGTTTTATTTGTTTCCCCGGATAACCGTTATCTCGTTATGGAAAAGGCAGACCCGGTTTCCGATTTCTCCGTGATACGCAATTATTTTCACGTAAACACCAACCGGGAACTTTTCCAGCTCGCCAATTTTCAATACATCCCCCATAAATACAATCTGTTGGCCGTCGATCTCTGCCGCCCGGCAAACTGGGGGTTCATCCAGAGCCGTCCCGTCATTATTGATTATGGCTTTACCCGGAGGATACGCCGAAAATACTATTCCATATTTAACCTCTGACCTGCGCGCCGGGAACAAATGGCCTTACCGCTTCCGCCAGTTCCTCCATTTCTTCCCTGCTGTATGAATGGAAAACCGGCGCGATCACCCCCTGGCTTTCCTGGTAACTTTGCAAAAAATAAGCCTTCGCTCCTCTTATTTCCTCTCCTATAGCCTCCATATCTTTTTTTCCATGCAGTTCTTTCACCACTGTTGTGCGGAATTCATAATCGATTCCACTTGCCATCATAAGATCTATCGTTTCCCTGATTTTCCCCACATCTATTTTTTCCAAACCAACCGTTTCCCCATAACGCTCCATACTGTTTTTCACGTCCATGGCAATATAATCCAGCAATCCGTCCTCCAACAGTTCCCCCACTACTTCCGGCCGGAGGCCATTCGTATCCAATTTCACCAAATAACCCATTTCCTTTATCTTTCCGGCCAATTCCCCCAACTCCTTTTCCAGTGTCGGCTCCCCGCCGGTAATGCATACGCCCGACAAAATTCCCTTCCTTTTTTTCAAAAAAGCAAACAGTTCTTCCTCTCCTATTTCCGCCTGGCTCTCCGGCCTCAATACCAAATCCCCATTCTGGCAAAAAGGGCACCGGCAATTACATCCCCCCAAAAAAACCGCAGCCGCCACATGCCCGGGATAATCCAAAAGCGTTGTCTTATTCAATCCATATATTTTCATCCGAACTCATCCTTTCCTCATGGATATCTCATTCTTCCAGCCCGGCTGGTTCTGTAATCTTGATCCATTTCATTAGTGAAATCTGATGGAAAGCTCCGGCAGAAAACCGGCCCCCGCCAACCCCTGACTCCGCCGCCCTGTCCCCGCTGCCTCCCTATGACGCTGATAAAAATTGATTTCCGTACTTCCTGTCTTCTTGCCCTTTCCAGTCATATATATTATACTTGTATCGGTGCAATATTTCAAAAGTGAAATGAGGTAAGAATGGATCTGCACGAAAAATATATGAAGGAAGCCTTAAAACAGGCGAAAAAAGCATATTTACTCGGGGAAGTCCCGATTGGCTGCGTGATCGTCCGCGACGGAAAGATCATAGGCCGGGGATATAATCGCCGCAATACGGATAAAAATACCCTGGCACACGCGGAAATAACGGCGATCAATAAAGCCAGCAAAAAAATAGGCGACTGGCGTCTGGAGGACTGCACGCTCTATGTTACCCTGGAACCATGCCAGATGTGTTCCGGCGCGATCGTCCAGGCACGCATTCCGGAAGTCGTTATGGGATGTATGAACCCCAAGGCGGGTTGCGGAGGTTCCATCCTCAACCTGCTGGAAATGCCCCAGTTCAACCATCAGGTTCATGTGACCCGCGGCATACTCGAAACGGAATGCAGCCATATGATCACTACTTTCTTCAAAGAACTCCGCCAGCGTAACAAAGATAGAAAAACTTCCGGCGAAAGTATTCCCAGCAAAAGTATTTCTGACGAAGGCAATTCCGACGTTTACTAAAACATTGACAAGCCCGGCAAAAAACAGTATACTAAAAACACCGTGCAGCCGGGGCGTTAGCGGTGTCCTGTACCTACAATCCGCTTTAGTAGGGGTGATGTTCTGTCGCGGGCTTTTATTTGGTATAGCTGCCCTTTATAAGTGGCGTTGAAGTTTGGGTCTTACGCAATGGAAATCTGCGAACCGTGTCAGGTTGGGAACAAAGCAGCACTAAGCGGAATCTTCTATGTGCCGTAAGGGTGCCTGGCGGAGTTAACTGTAAAGGTAACGTATATTGATGCGGCTCAACACAGAACGCACGGTATTTCATATTATGAAACGATATCAGTCTATAGAGGAATCTGAAATGGATTTGCATAATTGCACACTTTGTCCAAGAAATTGCCATGCCGACAGAATAAACGGCCAGACAGGATATTGCGGCCAAACGGATCAAATAAGGGCGGCGAGAGCCGCTCTTCATATGTGGGAAGAACCTTGCATCTCAGGACAGACCGGTTCCGGTACTGTCTTTTTTTCAGGCTGTAATATGGGCTGCATTTTTTGTCAGAACCATACCATTTCCCAGGGCATGGCCGGAAAAGAAATATCCGTGGAGCGCCTTGCCCAAATCTTTTTGGAGCTTCAAAACCAACATGCCTGTAATATCAACCTCGTTACCCCGACTCATTTTATCCCTCAGATCAAAAAAGCGCTGGAAGACGCAAAGGCCGGCGGCCTTTCCATACCCGTCGTTTATAACACCAGTTCTTATGAAAAAGCGGATATGCTGAAGGAACTGGACGGCCTTATCGACATTTATCTCCCGGATCTGAAATATTTTTCTCCCGTTCTCAGCAAAAAATATTCATTTGCCGAGGATTATTTTATGCATGCCTCTTCTGCTATCCATGAAATGGTACGCCAGACCGGAACACCCGTTTTTGCTCCCCAGCCCCTGACAGGCCCCATGGATGAGAAGGATGATTATTCCGGCCCTTTGATGAAAAAGGGAGTGATTGTAAGGCATCTCATGCTGCCCGGATGCATCGAGGACTCCCGGCAGGTTCTTCAATATTTATATCGCACCTACAAAAATGACATATACGTCAGTATTATGAACCAGTATACCCCAATCCTCTCAGCCCAGGATGCACAAACCTGTCCCGAATTAAACCGTCCCGTCACTTCCAGGGAATATGATAAACTGACGGACTACGCCCTGCATATCGGAATAGAAAATGGTTTTATCCAGGACGGCGGCACCTGCCTAGAAAGCTTTATCCCCCCCTTTGACTGTTCCGGCATATAAATAAATACTTCCCTTTTATATTTTTACTTTACGAAGATAATATCCGAATTTTCCCGGTTCCGCCTTCCCGCCGCAGCATTCGAAAGCCTCAAACCCAAACATCAGAGCCACCATTTTTTCCCTTTCATAATATACTCCCGGCACGCCGAGGTAAAAATCTCCGCATTTATCCCTATTTTTTTCCTGACCGTCCTTTCCCTGCCCTCTCGCAGATCTCTCCTCCTTCGTCTCATCCAACGGCTCTCTCCCAAGAACGATATGCCGGTAATTATAAAATCCGTGGAGCAAAAAACTATTATTGGCCAAGTGCTGATAGTCTCCCGTCATAACGACAAAATCTTTCGGCTGTATGGATATGTATTTCCTCTCATCCTCATAAGGATGCACCACCGGATACATTTTGCAAAGCTGCTCCCACTTGTCGTCTAAAATAACCTCCTCCATCCTGATTTCTTTTTCCCGGTTTCCGCCCAATTTCTCCCTGTTTATACTTTTCTTTGGCTCCGGTGCGCTCTCTTTTTTTACCGCCTTTTTCTTCTCTTCCTTTTTTTCCGCCGCATGGAACTCCTTTTTTTCCTGCGGACGATCCGCCTCTTTTTTCTCCGCCACGGATATCGTTTGGCATTTTCCCTCAATCACTTCCGTATCCGATATTTTTATCGTAAACCGCTCCACTTCTCCAATGGTCATTCCTTCCGTGCCTGTCAGAACTCCCTCTCCGTTCTTTTCCCATTCTCCGCTCCCATTATGAAGAAACAGCTTTCCTATTACATATTCTTCTTTTTTACTTCCAACATATATGTCATATTTCTTTCCTGCCAGCTCCGCCATTCCTGACACGCGCATAGCAAAGCTCCACGCATTCCCTGACACTTCTATTTTTATGAATCCGGCTCCCCTGATCCGGTTTCCCTGCTCCAGATAAGAAAGATAAATCACTTTTTTATAATAGTCAGCCATGGATGTCCTCCTTTCCGCATTCTTCATTTACCGTTTCCTAATTTTATGCGGACGGCCTCTTATTTATGCTGACAAGCTCTTATCTCTCCGGCGAGGTTTCCCATCATGTTTCTGACCAAAACATGCTTTGTTCTTCCAGAAACTTCATAAAGCCGTCCACCCCTCCTCCTATTTTCCTGACTCCCTCCGGCCGTTCTCCTTCCGTATGGGATACATCAAAAAAATCACCGCCTTTTGTTTTTTCCGTCATCATAAAACTATCGCTGCCGTAAATTCCCTCGCCAAATCCCACATATTCATCTCCCCAGAAAGAGCATTCCGCATCTGTGATTCCATACTCCCGCTGCAAAAAGCCGTACAAAATATCCGCATTATCGCTTTTACTGGAAATCCCCACCTCGAGATATTTCGCATCCGTCGTGGCGGACACATCCATCCCATATTTCTTTCCTATTCTTTCTGCCAGCGCTATCATGCCTTTGATTCCTCCCCGGAAACCATGCTTTTCCAATAAAAAAAGCAATTCTTCACGCTCTCCCTCCTGCAAAAACAGGGCATCTCCCCTTTGGTTCCCCACCATCAGATCAATCTTGCAGTAATTCGGTCTGCTGAATACGATATCCGTAGGGATTTCATAAGTTTGCAGCAAAAGCCTGTGAATCTCATAACAAATATCATGTATCTTTAGTATTTCCTCTTTTACCGGGATTTTTTCCTCCAGCAAAAACAACTGCCCTTTCTCATCAAAGCTATAATTATAGGCCCCTCTTCCCAGGCCTAAAAATAAATTCCGCCTTTCTTCCGGCGTAAAATATTCGTGCAGCCTTCCGCCCGCAATGTTTTCCATCGTCGTCCCGCTGATAATTGCCAGCTTTACTCCCTCCGCCAATAAACGCTTCATCGGTTTCGCCACCTGATCCGCCGAAGCCTTGCGGGAAACTACCGCTGTTCCATCCCAGTCAAAAAAAATCGCCTTATATTTCTTCACTATAAACTTTCTCCTTTTCCGACAATATAATTTCCCTTCCTTCCAGCCAAAAACAAATTTCTTCCCCTTCTGTCAATGTAAACGTTCTTTCCCCATGGCTTAATTCCGCTGACAGAGTTTTTCCTCTGTAACGGATCGTAAAGGAATATCCTTCCCAACTTTCCGGCACATAAGGATGAAACTCCAGTTTTCCTCCGTTCGTGCGGAGCCCCGCAAAACCGTATACAATGGCCAGCCAGGTGCCCGCCATATTGGCCGCATGGATGCCCGCGTAAAAATTATTATGGTGATCGTCCAGATCCATCCGGGCCGATCTCGAAAAATATTCATAAGCTTCGTCATAGTAGCCGATTTGGCATGCCAATATTCCGAATATGCAAGTGGAAAGGGACGAGTGGTGGAGCGTGACTTCCTGGTAAAAGTCATAATTGCGTTGCAACTCCTCTTTTGTAAACAAATTGCTGTGAAGGAGCATCCCTAATATGGCGTCCGCCTGTTTTGACATTCGCTGGCGGTAAATAAACAACGGATGATAATTTTCGTATAAAAGATGTCTTTTTTCCGGAGGTATTTTCGAATCATCCCATGGCTTCCGCATCATGAACCCATCGTCCAGCGGATATATCCCTCTCTTCTCCTCATAAGGAAAATACATATTTTCCACGATTTTTTTCCAATAGGCCGTCTCCTCTTCCGTAATCCCGAGCCGCTTCCTCAACTCCTGACAGGCCCTGGCATCCATTCCTTTTAACCGTTCCAAAGCCTTCAGAGCATCCCGTATATTTTCCCGGGCCATCAGGTTTGTATAAAAATTGTTATCCACAATGGCATTGTATTCATCCGGCCCTGTTACCGCACAGATGCAATATTGATTCCCCTTCGCCTCTGCAAAGCATCCTACATCCGCCCAAACCCTGGCCGTCTCGCACAACACTTCGGCCGCCCGCTCCTTGAAAAAATCCTCATCTCCCGTCACATCCGTATAAAGCGAAAAAGCATAAGCGATATCGGCATTGATATGGTACTGCGCCGTTCCCAGCGGAAAATAAGTGGACGCCTCTTCACCGTTAATTGTCCTCCAGGGAAACAGCGCTCCCTTGGGATGCCCCAGCACCCGGGCTCTTGCCCGCGCCTGTTCCAAAGTGGAAAAACGGTACTCCAGCAAAGCTTTCGCTATCTCCGGCGCAGTATAGACAAATACGGGAAGAATATACATTTCCGTATCCCAGAAATAATGCCCCTCATATCCTTCGCCGGACAGCCCCTTTGCTCCCATTCCGGTTCTTCCGTCTCTTCCCGCCGCCTGCATGATATGAAACAAATTAAAACGAATTCCCTGGCAAAGCCCATCGTTCCCCCGGATGCTCACATCCCCGTATTTCCAAAAATCATAAAACGCTTTTCTCTGCTTTTCTTTCAACTCTTCATAGCCTGTCGCTTTGCACCGTCTGCATTCCTTAACCGCGGCATCGTATAACGGCCCTTCCACATCCCGGGAGGAAAAATATACGATATAAGTATCAAAAAGCAATTCTTCTCCCTCTTCCAACAGATATTCCCGCTCCGCCTCCGCAAAGCATTCGCCCGCTTCCGCCCGCTGTTTTACGGGTATTGCCTCCCTCACTTCTTTCCTGCCGGCTTCTCCGTTTGCCCGCCTTGCCTCCGTTGCCACCGCACAGCTGATCTTCAAGCCGCTTTTCTTTGTCCTCCCTTCATAATAAAGTAATTCCTCCGAAGCCTCGCATCTCTCCTTTTTCAACCTCTTGCCAAAAGGCCCGTAATCCACCAAAGGATTCGTTTTTCTCGTATGGTTTTCCACATCCGCATCAAGATAAGACCGGACTTCTATTCTTCTTAGTCCGAATTCCGCCATTTCCTGCGCCGCTTCGCCCTTTTCTTTCCTTTCTTTTTCCAAAGGAAGGATCCTTACTCTCTGCGCCATTACATGTTGGTAAGCCATGGATACTAACCGCTCAAATACCAGTTTCCATGCTTTCCCCATTGGCGATACCCACTCCACTTCCCTTCTGACCAATCCCTCTTTCATAAAAAGTGTTCTTTCGTATTTCCTCACCCGCCCCTTTTCCATGTCGAACCTTTCCCCGTCCATCCATATCCCCGTTCTTTTTCCGTTCGGAAGATTCAGCAAAGACTGGCTTCTTTCGGGAAATCCAAAGTTCCATTCCCCATATCGTATATCTTCGCTCTCATAAAACCCGTTTACAAAATTCCCTTCCAAGCCTTCCTCTATGGAAAAATCATATCCTTCCTCCAAGGTCCCCCTCGTGCCGATATAACCATTGGACAAAGCAAATGTCGTTTCATTCCTGTAATTATTCTCCCTTATGAATGCTGTTTCCGTCACGCTCCATGGCTCTGTTGGATAAATTCCATGGTATATCTTCCCTTTATTGTCGTTCATATGTTTTCCGCCTTTCCTCTATCCCTTTACCGCTCCCGCCGTCAAACTTTCCATAACCTGCCTTTGCAAAAGAATAAATACCAAAATCGTCGGCAGCACTGTCATTACCACCGCTGCAAATAATGCGGAATAATTGTTGGCAAACGTCCCCATATAATAATTCAATGCGATAGGAACCGTCCGCGCCCGATTCCCGCTGGTCAGCATCAGCGCGAAATAAAACTCATTCCACGTATTGATAAACTGTAACATAGCTATCGTCACCAATCCCGGTTTTGCCAGCGGCAGAATAATATGCAAAAAAGTCTGCAAAAAGGTAGCGCCGTCAATATATGCCGACTCCTCCAACGCCATAGAAATTGTTTTATAATAGCTGGTCATAACAAAAAAGGACATCGGAATTCCCATTGCAGAATAAACGATTACCATTCCCAGTTTTGTATCGAAGATCCCCAACTTTTGAAAAATCGCAAACAGAGGCTGGGAAATCGCCTGTGCGGGAAGCATCAGAGATGCGGAAATCAAAAGCACGATAAGCGTTTTCAGCTTAAAATCGAATCTGGAGATTATGTAGGAACACATCGCAACCAACGCCACCGTTACCAATACGCTACAGCCAACAATTATTACACTGTTCAGAAAATATTGGGCAATCGGCGCGTAACGGAACGCCGCTATATAATTGTCTGGCCGAAAGGAAGATGGCCAGGAAAGTGCGGAAGAATTGATTTCCGCATAAGTTTTAAAAGAACTGATAAATGCCCATAGGATGGGTCCTACGGAAACCAGCACAAAAGTAAGCATAAATAAATATTTGGCAGCTTTCGCCGTAGCAGCCGCTGCCTTCGATGTCTCTCTCATTTCTCATCCTATCCCTTTCTCATAAATATGTTTATTTCTATTCGGATGATTATGAAACCGGTAAACTTACCGATTCCACAATCATCTGAAATATAGATTATCCTTCCTTCTTTTCCAGAAAAACGCGCTGGATCAGCAGTACTAATATCAGCCCTATGCTGATCTGTACGACTCCCACGGCATTCGCCTTTCCGTAATTGTTCTCCAATGTGGCCGCCTTATAGAGATAAATCGGCAGATTCAGCGTGGAGTTTCCCGGCCCGCCTTTTGTTGTCATATAAATAATGTCAAACTGGGATACCATCGCCACCGAAGCCAGCGTTACACAAGTGCCGAAAATATTTCTCATCAGAGGCAAGGTAATATAGCGGTCGATCTGCCACGGTTTCGCCCCATCCACTCTGGCGGCCTCATAAATTTCTTTGTCCACGGCTCCCATCTCCGCCAGAAAAATAATCGTATTGAACCCGGAATAAAAAATCCATGTGGCCGTCACCGTCCAAAACGCATATTTGGAATTTCCGAACAAATTCGGCACCTGACCCACTTCCGCTCCAATCGCTTCCAAAAAAGGCTTTACTATGCCGAAGGCAGGATTCAGCAAAAGCGTAAACATCACTCCTGTTGCCGCCGTAGGCACAATGTTGGGAATCATATATGCGGTGCGGACAAACTTCCATCCGAACGGCTTCCTGCGCAGCACCAACGCCATAGCCAGACCCAGCCCCACATGAAACGTAGATTGCAGCACGACCCAGAACAATGTATTTTTTATGGATACTACAAAATCTTTATCCGAAAAAATAGTAACAAAATTTTTTATCCCCTGAAACTCGGGCGCCGAAAATGTCGTATAATTGCAAAGCGATGTATACAGCACAGTAACGATAGGCGCAGCATAAACAAGGGCGAACAAGATCATGCATGGAATCGTAAATAGAGCGATCCATAACCCTTTGTTTTTCGTTTTCATTTTCTACTCCATTTCTGCGCGTTTCTTTGCGCATTACAAATTTGCGGATGCCATACGGGCGCAAACCCGGGATTTTATTCCTGGTTTTTCGCTGCCGACTCCGTCAGCTTTTCGCAGAATTCCTTCGCCGTAATATTCCCATAAGCCAGTTCGGGAAGTTCCGTGGAAAATGTATCTATCGTATTCTGATACCAATATGCCTGGTTCTGCCCATAAGTCATTTTGGCCTGATTCTGTATCTCCAATACCTCTGCCATCAACGGATCGCTTTCCGTCAGCTCCGAAGGAATCTCCAGATCGTTAGATACCGGCTGCAATCCTGTCATCTCCAGCGCTTTGATTTGATTTTCCGGCGTCGTTTCAAACTTCAGGAAAGCAACGGCCGCTTTTATCTTTTCTTCCTCTTTTGCCCCTACCATGTCGCCCGGTGTAGGAACCATTTCCATTCCGGCACAAGGCATCAGCATAATGCCTACCTTATCGTAAAATCCTTCCGGCGCCTTTTCCGCCTCCGAGAAATCGGGAATCATCCACGGGCCGTTCGGAAACATCGCCACTTCCCCATTGAAGAAATGAGTCGCCATAGGGTCATATTTGCCGCCTACCGCATCGCTCGTGGTATATTCCCGGAACATCAATGCAATTTTTTCTGCTGCCGCTTCCACTTCCGGCGTATTGAAATCCATAGGATACATTGTATTCATCCATGTATTGCCTGCCTGTCCGTTCGTTCCGATCAGGGCGCTCATCCAAAGATTGGTCAGCCATCCCGAATCCGCGCTGTCCATGCCGACGGGCGTAATCCCTGCTGCTTTCAGTTGATCGCATGCCGCAAAAAACTCATCCCAGCTCTCGTATGCCACTTCCGGCGCCGTCAGCCCTGCCTGTGTAAATAATTCTTTATTGTAATAAATGTAAGAAATTTCCTTGGAAACAGGCACGCCGTATATTTTTCCGTCTACTGTATTAAATTCCAAAGAAGTATCGTCAAACAATGCCTTCCATTCCGGATCCGCATCGAAATATGGAGTCAGATCCGCTACCTTTCCTGATTTTGCCGCCATTTCCGTAATATTATTCCCTCCGTTAAAAACAATGTCCGGCAAATCCCCGCTGGAGATCAATAATTTGATTTTCTGGTTATAAGCATCCGTGGTCGGAATTTCCTCAAAATTAAATTCCACATTTTTCCCCTCTTCGGTCTTCTGGAATTCCTCAAACAAATATGCATAATATTCCGCCGCATAATCCGTTCCTACGTGATAATTTATGACATTCAGCACAACCTTTTCTTCTGCGCCGCCTTCTTCCGCACTGTTTCCTTCTTCGCTGCTTCCTGTCTCCGTTCCTCCTTCCGTCTGTCCGCCTGTATTTTTTCCGTTTCCACAGGCTGTTACTCCTAATACCATGGCAAGAGCTACCGCCGATGCCAGTATCCGCCTCATGATCTTTCTCTTCATATCTTTCCTCCACTTCCGTACTGTTTTACCGGGATTTTCCCACAGTCCTTATGTTTGCTGTTTACTGGTTTTATTATATTTTTTTCCACACGGTTTTTTAATTCATTTCCATGCTCTCTTCTTATACGATTTCCTCCTGTCCGCCCCTTTCTTCTCGCCGCATTCGCTCCATATTTTCATTTCTTGTAAAATTTTGTCCAAAGTTTTGAAATTTTCCGCATTCTCGGAAAATACATTGAAGGGGTTTTTTCATTATGGCATAATGAAATTATCACGCTAACTTCTTTCCACATTAATAAAAGGAGAGTTTTTTATGAGAGCAATACCGCTGCGGATTTCCATTCGGAAAGAACGTTCTTTGCGTTCTTTTATAACGCTTGCTATCTCATTTACCGTAACTACTATTTTGTTATGTTCCACATTTTTCTATTATAATAAAACTTCCCTCCTGCTGCGCGGCAATCTGGAACAATCCATTACCGGCCAGCTCAACCAGGTAAATCAGAACATCACGGAACAAGTGGATACCATAGACGCCACCATACCTCTGTTCCTCTCCAATACTATGCTTTTGAATGCCCTGGAAACTTCTTCCTTTCCGTTCACCGGCAGCAGCAGCCGCTTTCAACTGGAAAAGCAAATGTCCGATATTTATTTCAGCACCCCTCTCTCCGACCGCAATTTTACGGATGCTATCTATATCGTTTGTGACAACGGGACGATCCTCACAACCTATACCTCCGGCTCCATAAGAACTTCCCTCTACCAAGGCTGCGAACTTCTGGAAAGTATTGATCCGACGGATACGGGGCTTCTTTGCCGCACGCTGGACTCGGAAAAAAACAGCATTTATTTTGCCCGCAACCTTTTTAACGGCAACACCGGAAACCATATGGGACTATTTATTATCCACATTAATCTGGACAAATGGATCCGCTACTGTGCCAAAGGATTAGACCCTTCCTGGTTCATCTGCCTTTATAACCATAAAATAAGCGCCTCTTCCAATCAGGATATGACGATGGAAAATATCAACCTGAAAACCCGGATCGATCTGGAACAGGACGGAGTTTCCTTTCAGGAATTGTCCCTGAATGACCGCGCCTATTTCGCCGCCGCCCGCAGCTTGGATGCATTCGACCTCATCTCGGTCGTCGCCGCGCCCAAAGATCTGCTGTTGGAAGACCTGGACGATACTATGAAGCATTACCTCCTGTTATTGGCGCTTACCGTATTGGGTGCTCTCTTCATTTCCCTCGTCATCAGCCGAACCATTACCCGTCCCATCGACAAAATGATTTATTATATCGATCGTATTTCCACAGGGCAGGAAAAATCCCTTCCCCCGCTGAAAATGTACCACGAATTCAACGTTTGGGCGCATTCCTTCAATCAAATGCTCAAACAACTGGACATTTATTACAACGATAATTTCCAAAAACAGCTGCTTTTGAAAAACGCGGAAATCCGCGCGCTCCAAAGTCAGGTAAACCCGCATTTTCTATTCAACGTATTAAATACGATCGCTTGGAAAGCGCAGATCAACGATAACGAAGAAATTTATGAGATGGTCATATCCTTAGGGGAACTTTTAAAAATGAATACTCTTTCCAGAGAGAGGGATTTTATTACATTGGAGAAAGAAATGGAATATGTCAAATTCTACATGTATCTCCAGCAGATGCGTTTTGAGGATAAGATCACTTATCATATACAAATTCCCGAACATTTGATACAATGCCGGATTCCTTGTTTTTGCATACAGCCTTTGGTGGAAAACGCCCTTACCCACGGCCTTGAACCGAAAAAGGGAAAAGGACGCCTCATTATCCAGGTATTAGAAACCGACCGGCACCAAATGGAAATCTCCATCATCGATAACGGCGTCGGTTTTGACATCATTCCTGATGTTTCCCAAATAACATCTTCCGATACGGATTCCCATACCCATATCGGGCTTAAAAATCTGGATAAAAGGCTGGAGCTGCTCTTTGGAAGCGCATCCCGTCTGAAAATAGAAAGCGTACCCAATGTTTGTACTTCCGTTTCCATGCAGATTCCTGTCAGAAAGGGGGAAAACTCCATTGATTTTTAAATTATTGATCGTAGATGATGAGGCAACTATGCGCAAAGGCATTTCGAATTTTATGGATTGGGACTCCATCGGCTGTGAAGTGGCGGGAACGGCCAGCGACGGCCTGGAGGCCATTCAATTTCTCCGGCATAACCATGTCGATATCGTCATTACCGATATCAAAATGCCGGAAGCCGACGGCCTTGCGGTGGCCAAATTCGTATTTGAAAATCTTCCTGACGTAAAAGTTATATTGCTCACCGGTTATGCCGACTTTAAGTATGCCCAGACCGCGATCCAATATAACGTTTCCGATTTTATTTTAAAGCCTACTAACAAGAAAGATTTATTTTCTTCCGTAAAGACTGCCCAGCAGAAAATTATTGCCGCCAGGCGGCACACTTCTTTTGCAGAGGAAGAATTTACTTTTCTGAAAGACCAGCTTCTCCAGGAACTGACCACAGGCCCTTTTTCTTCGGAACTGGAAGAGCGCCTTGCGCAGTTCCAGCTTCCTTTAGACTGCTATTTTATAGCCGCTTTTCAGTTTATTCCTTTTGAAAACGATATTTCTTCATTAAAAAAAATCATTGCAGAAGAAAAGCAAAATACTTATTGCTATCGGTACAATAACCTAATGATCACTATTTATTTCTCAGAGCAGCCTTGTGAATCCGTTCCTTCTTATATTCTGGACAGCTGCAAGGAAATTGCCGCCATCACCTTTGCTCTGGATTCCAGACAGGCCGCCGCCGGCATCAGCCGTTGCCACTCCGGCGCCGCCAGCTTTAGCGCCGCCGTATCGGAAGCGATCCACGCCCTGAATTTAAACTTTTATTCCGAAAGCAATATCGCTTTGTTTTCGGACTTTTCCAACTGCGAAAAATGTGACCTGACCGCCGAAAATTCCCTCGATCTCTTCCGGTTTGAAAGCAGCCTTAACAACTGGCTTTTTGACGATGCTTCCTGCGTCCTGAGCCATATGATAGCCAAATTTAAAAGCAACTTCATTAATTCGCAGGACGCTAAAAATATATGCGCCCAAATCTATTATATATGCTGCCGGGTGCTGATCAAAAAAGACGGCTCCCCTCCGGAAGCCGTTTATTTAGACCGTATCCACCACTCTTCGGATATTTTTACGCTGGAACAGGCGATCAATCAGCTGATGGCGTATACAAAAGAGCATTTTATCCGCACGATCGGGGGCCAGAACCGGCTGATCGAAAATACCATCAAATATATCCATGAAAACCTGTCCAATCCTTTATCACTGGAAAATATCGCAGACCATCTGCATATTTCTTCCTCCCATTTAAGCCGGACTTTTAAAAAAACCTGCAATGAATCTCTCACCGAATTCATTAACCGGACAAGAATCGAAAAGGCAAAAGACTACCTGGCACATTCGGACATTTTGTCCTATGAAATCGCGGAACTGGTAGGCTATAACGACCCCGCCTATTTCTCTTCCATTTTTAAAAAATACACCGGCTTAAGCCCCACCGATTTCAGGCAGCAATCCAAACTTTAATATTCCAGCGTATCCAGATACTTCATATAGTTTACCACCATCAAAGCGATTTTGAACGTTAATGCATCATCAAAAATACGGATATCCAGTCCTGTACTCTTTTCCAGTTTTTCTATTCTGTATACTAGCGTATTCCTGTGTACATACAACTGCCTGGATGTCTCCGAGACATTCAGGTTATTCTCAAAAAACTTATTGATCGTCGTCAATGTTTCATCATCAAAGTCCAATGGAGCGCCCGCCCCAAAGATTTCATCAATAAAAATTTTGCAAAGGTTGACCGGAAGCTGATAGATCAACCTCCCTATTCCCAATGCACTATAGGAATTCACTTTCCTCTCCACGTAAAAGATCTTTCCTACCTCCAAAGCCATCTTCGCTTCTTTATAAGATTTGGATACATCTTTCAGTTCATTGACAATTGTTCCGTACGCCACACGGACATTCATCATTGCTTCCGTGTTCATCATATCCGCGATCGTCTGGGCGGTATGATCCACCGCTTCATAGCCCTCACCCACTTCAAGGGCTTTTATCAGGATTACATTGCTCTCGTCCACCGCCGTAATATAATCTCCCGACTGGGTCGAGAACATCCCGCCCAGAAATTCGGATGCGGTTCCGTCCTTCCCGTTCTTTGTCTCTACTATAATCACCACTCTTGGCATCAATACTTCTATGTGAAGCTTTTTTGCCCTGTTATAGATGTCCACCAATAAAAGATTATCAAGCAAAAGATTTTGGAAAAAATTATTGCGGTCAAATCTCTCTTTATAAGCAATCACCAGATTTTGGATTTGGCTTACCGCTATTCTGGCAACCATATATGCTTCGTCGCCGCTTCCCCTCGCAGTCAGAATATATGCTAATTCTCCTTCGTCCCGGATCTTCAGAAGGTGATCCGTTCCTATTACCTGGCTGTCAGCCGGCGAAGCTATAAAATCAGCAATAATCCCCGTTTGAATATCATTCGTATCAAATGTGGATGCAATAACGATGCCCTCTAAATCAAAAACACATAAATTAACTTTGGTAATCGCATGCAGTTCTTCAATACTTGTCCTGATTACCTGACTTGATATCATATTTTATCCCCCAATCTTTCTATTTTTCAGCGCCATAAAGCCGGGTTCCATATATGAAAACAACGGATGCCAGGTTTGCCCGCCATCCTTATGTTCAAAAAGAGGGGATGCTTTCGCATCCCCCCAACCATCTTTCAAAACTAATTGGTAATAACCTGCTCTGTCTCTTTGTCGAATACATGGATCTTTTCAACATCAAAAGCAAATTTAACAGTATCGCCGGGTCTTGCTGTCGTACGGGAATCTACTCTTGCCGTAATCGGGAATTCAGCCAAATCAAAGTATAAGTAAACTTCTGCACCGAGCAATTCATAAACCTTAATCGTGGATTCGAATACGCACTGTGCGGATGCCGTAAATGCATCGGAATCATATACGTCTTCCGGACGAATACCAAATGTAACTTTCTTTCCTACATAGCCGCCATCGATCAGCTTTTTAGATTTCGCTGCCGGAAGCTCAATGTTCTTGCCCGCTACTTTCAGGCTTGCTACATTGCCTTTTGCTTCTACTTCAGCATCCAGGAAATTCATCTGGGGAGATCCCATAAATCCTGCAACGAACAGATTCTGCGGTTTCTCATATAAGTTCTGAGGTGTATCTACCTGCTGAACGATACCGTCTTTCATAACAACGATTCTCGTACCAAGGGTCATAGCCTCTGTCTGGTCATGAGTTACATAAATAATCGTTGTCCCAAGTCTCTGATGCAGTTTCGCGATCTCAATACGCATCTGCACACGAAGCTTTGCATCCAAGTTGGAAAGAGGCTCATCCATAAGGAATACTTTAGGATTACGAACGATCGCACGTCCCATAGCAACACGTTGTCTCTGACCACCGGAAAGAGCCTTCGGCTTACGCTCAAGAAGAGCTGTCAGGTCAAGGATCTTTGCCGCTTCTTTTACCATTTTATCAATTTCGTCCTTCGGAACTTTTCTTAATTTAAGTCCAAAAGCCATGTTATCATATACGGACATATGCGGATACAAAGCATAGTTCTGGAAAACCATCGCGATATCCCTGTCCTTCGGTTCTACATCATTCACCAGCTTGTCGCCGATCCACAGTTCGCCGGAAGAAATGTCTTCCAGACCTGCTACCATACGCAGCGTAGTGGATTTACCGCATCCTGAAGGTCCTACGAAAATAATAAATTCTTTATCCGCAATTTCAAGATTGAAATTCTTTACCGCTTCAAATCCGTTCGGATATACTTTACAGATATTCTTTAATGATAAACTTGCCATTTTAGTTTGCCTCCTGCTTATTTTTTATAATGTATTTCCGCATCTTCGTCGGAATCTCGTTTAACTCTATAGCAAGTATAACTAAGTTGTTCTTTTTTTACCATACCCACATTACACAAATATTTTTTATTCCATTGTAAAAATTGCTTACATTACGTATCCGCTTTTGGCATCCGTGTCAATTTGAACAAGAAATCATTTATTTCTTATACATGTTGTACAAATAATCATTTGTTTACGCGGCTCTCTCTTTCCACCCTTTTCTTTCCTTCGCTTTTTTCGTTTTCATCCCCGTAAAAAGCAATCTGGCTCTTTCCCCGTTTCTTCGCCACATAAAGAGCGCTGTCCGCCGCCTTATACATACTTTCAAAGTCCTGTCCGTCCTTGGGAAACACCGCCGCGCCGATGCTGGCAGTCGCCGCATATTTTACATACTCTCCGGTTTGGAAGTCCTTGAAGAAATCCCCCAGCTTTTTCGCCTCTTTTTCCAATATTTCATCGCTGCCCAGATTCTTCAGCAGGATCATGAATTCATCCCCGCCGGTGCGTCCGATAATATCCGATGCCCGGAACATGGCTTTGACCTGATGTCCCAGAGAAGAAAGCACCTCATCCCCAAATGCATGCCCCAAAGTATCATTGATCTTTTTAAAGTTATCTACGTCAAGGACAAATAAAAGCGCCTGTTCCTTTGGGTGCTTTTCCATATACTCTTTGATCTTCCTCTCCGTAGCCAGCTTGTTATTCAGTCCTGTCAGCAGATCCGTATCCGCCTTCTCTTCCAATTTTTTCCTTCTCTCGTTGCTCCTGAGCTTGCCCATGATATTAATCACGATCAGCATTCCCAAAAACACGCCTACGGCAGCCAGAAGGCGCAGAATCATCTTCTCCGAATTGTACAGTTCTTTTTCAATCAGGGAATCCACATACGACTGTTCCACTCCTACCAGCAGCGTCCAGTTATTGATCCCTACCGGCGCATATACCACCCGTCGCTCTGTTCCGCCCATATTGGCGCTGAAATTTCCCGAAGCTTTATTTCTCATTCTAACCGTAATCTTCTGCATCAGATCTTGATTTGCTTCATTATCCTCCACAGCATCCCATATGTTTCCGCCTTCCGTGAATATGCCTCCTGTATCGTTATTGATTCGGATGATCTCCCCTTCCGGATTCACCACGGCATAAAAAGCGCTGGAACCGAATTCCGACTTGGCAAAAAGTCGATCCAGCTTTTCCACCGGATAGTAGAGCAAAAGCGTACTCTTTCCTCCCGGTATCGTTAAAGATGAAACGACTGCACCGTGTTCATTTTCTATCTCATCATTCAGAACATATGTATAATGAGTCCAAACCCCTTCATCCGCCGCTTTGCTTTCGCGTATCCCCGCCAAATGTTCTTCAATATCCGCCAAATAACTGATATCGGCAATCTGTACTTTACTGCCGTCATGAAGCAGCCCGTACTCCCTGCCTCCATGATACAGTACCGCATAAGCATCCGAATTTTCATACAAGGCTTCCGCCATTCTGATAATCCTTTCCTCACTGATCCATCTCTCATTATTGATCAGCTGCATAATCGTTTTTCCTGCTGCCGCCATTCCTTTTATTTCATAATTCACTTCTTCCGCATATTTTTCCGTCGTGCTAAGGAACAATTCCGCCACATGATCGGATGCCGTCCGGCTGCTTTCCATGGAAAAATTAGCAAGCATGACCGCCGCAATCAACACTAGCGCCGCTACAGGAATCAGCCATTGTATAATTACAGCTTTTGTCTGTTTGTCTTTCATTCCCTTGCCTCCTTAATCCTCCGTCATGTCGATTCCTTCGCCGGTTTCAAATCTGTCCACGATCGCTTCTTCCTCCGGCTCAAATCTCTTAAACGTTCCGTTATAAAGCATTGCTGCCGCATACGAAGGAGCTGAAAGTCCAAAAAGGAACACGACCGGCACTGCTGCCACCACGAAATAGGCAATAGCCAAAGGCAGTAAATACACCACCATCATCAACACTGTTTTGGGAAAACTCAGAATTGCCATAAACAAAGCATTCTTCATTGTCTTCACAACCGTATTTTCAAATCTCGAAAGCACCGGAAAAACATAACATATAACCATATACGCCACCATAAGCAATGCGTATACCATAATTTTTAAAACCTGCGGAAATCCCAGCGAGGAATCATTTATGATCCTCAGATCCATGATAAAGACTACCAGCAGCAATAATATGATCATCCAGATAATTGTTGCCTGCTTAAAATTAGCCTTAAATGACTTGAAAAAAGATCTGACAATGTAACTCTCCCGGTTCCTTACCATTTTCAGCAATACATAATGCATCGCCGTGAGAGATGCCCCTATTGTCACAACAGGAAGGCAACATATCAGCGTTACCAGATTCAATATCATCAAATCCGCTACCCTTCCCAAAAAATGCATTATCGGACTATCAATGTTAAAAAATCTGCCCATGTCATCCTTCCTCTTCTCTCGTAAGTTTTTATCTGTTATTTCAAAATCAGTTCCATAGGGGTATAACGAATACCGGATGATGTCTGCTCCGACTCCAGATCCGTAAAACCTATCCTATGATAAAATTCTGTTCCGAAAGGGGAGGCATTTACCGTTACCCTGCGGATATCCAGCTCCGTTCTCAAATATCCACACAGCCCTTCCATCAATGCCTTTCCGATCCCCTTTCTATGATATTCCTTATCCACAAACAGCAAAGATATGTGTGAATTACTCCTTACCGTTATCATTCCTGCCATTTTTGAGCCATCCATGGCAACAAACATTTGGTATGCTCCCATAATAAACATACGCCGCAAGGTGCTGTCCGTAATAAAATCTTCAAAGCTCCGGATCCCCTCCGGGGAATAATCATCTGCCTCGAATTCCAGAAAGGTTTTCCAGGCCAGCGCCATCGCTTCCTCCCATTCTCCCTGATATGCCATACGGATTTCATACGGAAATACAGTTCCTGCCATTCCTTCTATCCTTTCAAAGTTTCTGCCACTCTATATTCTAACAAATTATCCCGGCCCTTACAAGGAAATATTTCCGCTTCTATTGTGTCGAAGCCTCGACTCCTACCCTGTTTACCAACGGAAGCCCATTCTCCAGGGCATAAGCGTTCTCCAATGTCTCTATTGCAATCGCCTGCATCGCCTCGGTGGTAAAAAATCCCATATGGGATGTAATCAGTACATTGGGAAATGTAACCAGCCTTGCAAGATTCTCATCCTCTATAATATCGCCGGAACGGTCTTCATAAAAGATGCCTTCTTCTTCCTCATAGACATCCAGCCCTACCCCGGCAAATTTTTTCTCCAGCAGCCCTTCGATCAGCGCTTCCGTATCGATCAGGCTTCCCCTGGAAGTATTGATCAGATAAACGCCTTCTTTCATCATCGCGATCGTATTCTTATTAATAATGTGCTTTGTCGCTGCCGTCAAAGGGCAATGAAGGCTGATCACGTCGGATTTGCTCATCAATTCCTCTATTGACACATACTCCGCTTCCAGCCCCTTAACCGGATAAGGGTCATAAGCAAGAACCTGCATCTGAAAACCGTTCAGAATATGGATCATCGCCTGTCCTATTTTTCCCGTACCGATAACTCCCGCCACCTTATGGTTCAAATCGTTCCCCATCAGTCCATTCAGGCTCATATTGAAATCCCTAGTGCGGTTATATGCTTTATGGGTATGCCTGTTCACGGTCAGCAGCATAGCCATCGCATATTCTGCCACCGCTTCCGGGGAATAACTGGGAACTCTGAGAATCACTATCTTATCCTCCGCCGCTTTTACATCCACATGGTTAAATCCGGCGCTGCGCAGCAGGATCGCCTTCACTTTCATCTCATAAAGCTGGTCGATCATCTCCGCATTCACATAATCATTGACAAAAATACATATGGCATCGTAACCTTTCGCCAAAAATATTGTTTCCTCATTGCAAGGAAGTTCAATAAAGCGGATTTCAAACCCATAATCCTTTCCCAATGGCTCAAACCAAATCTTATCATAAGCCTTCGTTCCATAAAACGCTATTTTCATAATAATCCTCCGATATTCATTATTTTTCCGCCACAGCCCGGCAAACGATCAGCCGGCGCATATGTCGGCGCGGTTCGTTTATATCATTTACACAAAGCCTAACGATTATTCCTTTGCGTTTCCCCCTGGTTTTAAGAAAAAATCCCATTCCAGAAATCTTTGATCGAATCTTTCATACTTTCGAAAAATCCCTTGGCAGCTCCGCTGACCGCGCCGCTTACGGCCTCGCTGATCGCTTCATCCGCATGATTTACGATATCCGCCCCATATTTATTATAAAGCTTTTCCGCCTGACTGATCAAATACTCGCTATTCAGCCCCATTCCCCTTAATTTGCCCATCAAATCCACAATTTTCTGAATCTCTTCTTCCGAAAGAAATACGCCGAACTTCTCCGATCCTTCCGCTATCGCCGCCCTGACGTCCTCGTCCGTTTCCAGTTCTCCGTTTGCCACCTTTTGTTTAATATAAGCAATCAGCGCTTCCACTTCATCGCCGCTCACATTTTCCGCCGCCTCTGCCAGCTGTCCGGTAGTAATCAGCTCATCCAGAGCGCTCGACAGCGACGCCTCGGAAATCGCCGTTCCTTCCATCTTTTCATAGGCTTTTACCGCGCCGATCAGCGCCGCCGTACCGGATATCGGTGCGGGAGCCGCCACAATGACTTCCGTATCCTGTATTCCTGCGGTCAGAAGAGCATTCCGGTACATTCCCGTAGTGCAGTAATTGATATTTTTCGTCGTTACATTAACTCCGCTCCCCTTTGCCCCCTTTTTCAGCATTACACTGGACAGCGATTTGCTCCCGATGACCGAAGACCCGAGATAAGAATCCAGATATTGGTGTTCCTGGCTGTTCGTAATATATACCACATCATAAGTTGACAGTTGTTCTTCCGTAATTCCCATAAGCCCCAATACCGTAGCTCTTTGCTCCGCAGACAGATCAGCCCCCAGGGCTACCACCGTCTTTCCTTCCTCAGCATGGACATTCAGGCAAAACATCCACATCACAACAACCATTGCAGACAACGATAGTATTTGTCTCATTACTTTTAGCATTTTAAATTTTTTCATAATTCTCCTCATTTTCCTCTTTTTTATTTTTCTGTCTATAAGATTGACATTACCCATTGATAAATATCTTCATAAACCTGCTTCCTGTCGCTTTCGTTCAACAGCTCATGCCTGTCTCCCTCGTACAGCTTCATCCGTACATTTTTCATGCCTATGTCCTGAAACGAACGATATGCCTTTTGCACTCCTTTTCCATAACCGCCCACCGGGTCTTCCGCTCCGGCGATAAACAATACCGGCAGGTCTTTCGGCATTTTTTCCAGGTTTTCCCTCTTGTACAGTCTGCCCACCAGCTCAAACAGCGTGCGGAATCCGTTCACCGTAAAAGTAAAACCGCAAAGCGGGTCTTCGATATAGGCGTCTACGATTTTCTCCTCTTTGGTCAGCCAGTCCATAACCGTTCTGGCATTTCCGATTTTTTTATTATAGCTTCCAAACGACAACGCATTCAGCAGCCCGCTCGGATGCCTGGAACCGCAGACCACATTCTGGACGGCAGCCACCATCTTTCCCATTGCCAGCAAAAGCTTCGGCTGCATTCCCGTTCCGACAATCACCGCCCCCTGGACTCCCGTCCCGTAGCGGCACAGGTAATTCCTTAAAATAAAAGATCCCATGCTGTGTCCAAGAATCAGATAAGGCACGCCCGGATATTTTTCCTGCGTCATTTTTTTCAGTCTGTGGGAATCCCGAACGACTACTGTAGCGGCATCCCTTTCGCAGAAATAACCATATGTACCGTTTTCCCCCACCGATTTGCCATGCCCCAGATGATCCTCACCTACCACTAATATTCCCTTTTCCGCCATCGCCCGGGCAAATTCGTCATAACGTTCTATATACTCCGCCATGCCATGAATGACCTGTAAAATGCATATCGGATCATCCCTTTCCGGAATCCATCTCACGCCATGGATCTTATTCTCATTATCCCTGGAATCAAAATAAAGCTCCTCCCTCTTTACCATAACCCTTCCTCCTGAAAAAAAGAATTCATAGCATGGTTTTCCGTGCTATGAATTCATTATACACTATAAAATTCCTTATTATAAGCTTTTCATAATAAATTATAAGCTTTTCATAATAAATTATAAGCTTTTCATAATAATTTCATGAATTTTACAATCCTTTAACAGATCTCTGCTCCGGCCGGCATTGTTTTCTCCGGAGCCATAAGCGCCAGATTGCCTTCCGCGTCCTCCGCGCAAAGCAGCATCCCTTCCGATACCACGCCAGCCAGCGTAGCCGGTTTCAGATTCACCAGCACCATCACTTTCTTTCCAACCATTTCTTCCGCCGTATAATGCTGTTTTATACCGGATACGATCTGTTTTACCTGGCTCCCGATACGCACTTTCGAACAAAGCAGCTTTTTCGATTTCGGCACCTCTTCACAGGCAATGATTTCCCCGACCTGGAACTGCATTTTAGCAAATTCGTCATACGTGATCTCCGCCTTCGCCTCGATATCGATTACCCCCTCCGCCGATTCTTCTTCAGCGTTATCCGCCGGCTGTTCTTTGTCCGCTTCCGCCTTTCTTGCCGCAAAAAGAGCTTCCGCCCTTTCCAGCACCTCCTTGATATCCAGGCGCGTAAAAAGAATTTCCGGCTTCTCCGTTACTTTATTGCCGGAAGGATATCTTCCGAATTCCTTCAAAGCTTCAAAGCCATACAAAGGCGCGTTCAGCTGCTTCGCGATCCTCGCCGCTGTCGAAGGCATAAAAGGCTCCAACAAAGAAGCTCCTGCCATAATCCCTTCCGTCAGGTGATAAAGCACCGTCGCCAGCCTGTCCTTTTTCGCTTCATCCTTTGCCAATACCCATGGTTCCGTTTCATCAATATATTTATTGCAGCGCTTAAATAAAGCGAATATCTCCGTCATGGCATCCGCCACCCGCAGCTCTTCCATTTTTGCGCATACCTTGTCATAAGTCCCCTCAGCCAGCGCTTTCAGATCCGCGTCCATCGTATCCTCTATGTCTTTATTCTCAACGATCCCGCCAAAATATTTGTTGCTCATGGAAATGGTCCGGTTGACCAGATTGCCCAAAGTATTTGCCAAATCCGAATTCAGCCGTTCCACCATCAATTCCCAGGAAATCACGCCGTCATTTTCAAAAGGCATTTCATGAAGCACAAAATAGCGCACCGCATCCACGCCGAAAAAATCTACCAAATCGTCGGCATACAATACGTTCCCTTTGGATTTGCTCATCTTTCCGTCGCCCTGCAACAGCCATGGATGCCCGAAAATCTGTTTCGGCAGAGGCTCGCCCAGCGCCATCAGGAAAATAGGCCAGTAAATCGTATGGAAACGTATGATATCCTTACCGATCAAATGCAGGTCTGCCGGCCAAAGTTTTTTATATTGTCCGTCGTTCTCTCCATCACAATCATAACCGATCCCCGTAATGTAATTCGTAAGAGCGTCCAACCATACATAAACCACATGCTTATTATCAAAATCAACCGGAATGCCCCATTTAAAAGAGGTTCTGGATACACACAGATCCTGCAGGCCCGGCAGAAGGAAATTATTCATCATTTCGTTCTTGCGGGATACCGGCTGTATAAACTCAGGATGGGCATTGATATGCTCGATCAGCCTGTCCGCATATTTGCTCATTTTGAAGAAATATGCCTCTTCCTTTGCCGGTTTTACCTCCCGACCGCAATCCGGGCATTTTCCGTCCACCAGCTGGGATTCCGTCCAAAAAGACTCGCAAGGGGTACAGTACATTCCCTCGTATGCCCCTTTATAAATGTCTCCCTGTTCATAAAGCTTTTTAAAGATCTTCTGCACCTGTTTCTCATGCCGTTCATCTGTCGTACGGACAAAGTTATCATAGGAAGTATCCATCAGGTTCCACAGCTCCCTGATCGTTCCGGCCACGCCGTCCACATACTCCTTAGGAGTAATGCCGGCCGCCTCCGCCTTCAGTTCGATCTTTTGTCCATGCTCATCCGTCCCTGTCTGGAAAAAAACGTCATAACCGTCTTTTCTTTTAAACCTGGCAATACTGTCTGCCAATACAATTTCATAAATATTTCCAATATGCGGTTTCCCGGATGTATAAGCGATCGCTGTGGTGATATAATATTTCCCTTTATCCATTTCCCGTTCTCCTTCCGTTTCTGTCGTTATCCGTAATTTTTAGCCTAACATAAAGAAAGCGGGGTGTCAATATATCCGCTTTACACCCTCCATAACATTCACAAAAGTTTTCACATCCTCCGCAAATCTTTGTCTTTCACCTGAAATAAATCTTCTATATTCTTCAAACTCCATATAATGTTTTTCCCAGTGAATACAAATATCTTTTAACAAATTTTCTATTCTGTCATACTCTTTTGGTACATCATCTATTTTATAACAATCAGGAATAGGAATGTCTTCGTAAAAATGCGCGCTTCCCTTTTTGTTAGTTATCACACAGCACCCACTACTCGCCGCCTCCCTCGGAATTCTGTCTTTACCCGGGTGTCCTCCAAAATCAATATATACTTTTGCGATTCCCATAATTGCCATCATTTGCTCCTCTGTCAAATTAATAAGCGGGATCCATTTTAGCCAATCTATCCTTTCTATTAACGGCCTTAATTCTTCTAGCCCCTTCTGAGGGTTATATAACGCAATATCTTTCCGAAATTCACAGGGCAGCTGAAATTTTCCGTAATTTTCACCAATATAGTCCGACACTTTCAAAATATTTTCTCTTGGAATACCTCTTCCCAGTAAATATTGAAAAGCATATTCGGACTGCACCAAATGTAACGATACCCTTTTCCTCAAATCATCAAAATAATCTACACCCGATAATTTGGCATTACGCACATAATTATCCACGCTCATCCACCACAATACCCTTTTACATTTATTCCACGGCAAAGCCCATGCCGCTGCTCCTTCCGGAACAATAAGCACGGAATCTTCGCTGTCAATTCCTTCCAGGCTATTGACATGTGATGTTCCGTATTTTTTATATCTTATATCTGGCAAAGCATCCACAGGTTCCTTTTGTTCACTTTGGATATAATACATCCATGCCTGGCATCCCTTTTCAAGCAATTCCCTGCACATCTGGTGAGCCAATTCTACCCCCCCCCGTAACTTTCCGGGCTGATACTATCACATAATAACGTTTGTTCTTCATTTCAAACTCCTTCCACAATCATAATCAATAAGTCAAAACCTCACACCCATCCTCCGTCACCAAGACCGTCACCTCCCACTGGGCGGACAGCTTTCCGTCTTCCGTATATGCGGTCCATCCGTTTCCGTCGTCGATATAAATCTCGTCCGTGCCGAGATTCACCATCGGTTCAATCGTGAATACCATTCCCGGAACCATCAGCATTTCCGTGCCTTTTTTTGTCACATAGCTTACAAAGGGTTCTTCATGGAACTCCAGCCCGATCCCATGGCCTCCGATATCCCTTACCACGCTGCACCCGTTTTTTAAAGCGTGGCTATGCACGGCTTCCGCCATATCTCCCAGAAAATTCCATGGTTTCACCTGCCCGATTCCTTTTTCCATGCATTCCTTTGCCACGCGTACCAGACGAGCCGCCTCTTCCGATACTTCTCCAATGCAGAACATTCTTGAAGAGTCTGAAAAATATCCCTTATATACTGTCGAAACATCCACGTTTACAATATCCCCGCTTTTCAGAACCACATCCTCCGAAGGGATTCCGTGACAGACCTGTTCATTTATGGACGTGCATACGCTCTTCGGATATCCGTCGAAATGCAAAGGTGCCGGGATGCCGCCCAGCCGGGTCGTCTCTTCATAAACCATCCGGTCGATCTCTTCTGTTGTCATGCCTTCCCTGATATGGCTCGCCACATAATCCAGCACGGCAATATTGATCTTACTGCTCTCGCGGATTCCCTCTATCTGCTCCTTTGATTTCAGCATATCCTTGTCCGGTATCATATGCCCTTCCATCTGGTACCGGAGTACTTTATCGTCAAAAGCCTCATGGCAGGATTTATATTTCCTCCCGCTCCCGCACCAGCATCTGTCGTTTCTGTCCAGCTTCTTATACATATCCCCGCTCATCCTTCCTTTTTCCATAACTATTTATTGATATACGGATGCAAGGCGGGAAGCCATATCTTCCCGCCCTGTCTGTTTTTCCACTTATTTTTCAAAATCCCAAAATACTTTTTGTATTTTCTCTATATTTTTTCCAATATCTCCCCGAAAGACCGCGCTTCCGGATACGATGACGTTCGCTCCTGCTTCCAGCACCACATGGGCGTTGTCCGGCCCAACTCCGCCGTCTACCTGAATGTCTTTTGTCAACCCCCTGGCTTCAAATATCCGCCTTGCCTCCCTGATCCGTTCCGTTGATTCCGGGATATAATCCTGGCCTCCGAATCCGGGTTCTACCGTCATCACCAGCAGCATATCCAGCATATCCGCATAGGGAATCATTGCACTGACAGGTGTCGCTGGTTTTAACGATAACCCGGCTTTTAAGGATAGGCTATGGATCTTATCGATCAGAGCCGCCGGATCTTCCGTCGCCTCCAGGTGGAAAGTAATGATATCCGCTCCGGCCTCCGCGAACTCTTCCACATACCGCTCCGGCCTCTCGATCATAAGATGCACATCGAATACCATATCCGTCGTCCTGCGTATGGAACGAATCACCGGCATTCCAAATGAAATGGAGGGAACAAAACAACCGTCCATCACATCGATATGAAGATACCTTGCCCCTGCCGCTTCCACTTCTTTTATCTGTTTTCCTAAAACGGAAAAATCTGCCGCCAGAATAGAGGGTGACAAAATTAACATTTTTTATCTCACTTTCTTACAAATTCTTTTACTGTCCGATAGATTCCTGCGCCGTCCAATTCATATTTTTCTATGAGTGCGGCCGCAGAGCCGGATTCTCCGAATACATCCTGCATACCGATCTTGCAAACCGGTACCGGATGCGCCTTGCATAATGCATCGCATACCGCGCTCCCGAGTCCTCCGATCACCGAATGCTCTTCCGCAGTCACTACTTTCCCCGTTTTCTTTGCCGATGCGATTATCAATTCTTCATCCAGCGGTTTAATTGTGCAAATATTGATGACTTCCGCGCTGATTCCATCCTGCGCCAGCTTTTCCGCCGCTTCCAATGCATTTCCGACACAGATCCCGGTAGCGATGATCGTGACATCCGTTCCCTCTCTGACGATCTGTCCCTTTCCTATCTCAAACCGGTAATCCTGCTTATCATTAATGACCGGACACGCCGCCCGTCCAAAACGCAGGTATACCGGCCCTTCATGTGCCACCGCCGCCCTTACGGCCGCTTTCGCCTCCACATCGTCCGCCGGGCACATAACAACCATTCCGGGGATCGTCCGCATCAGGGCAATATCTTCATTGCATTGGTGCGATGCCCCGTCCTCGCCTACCGAAATGCCCGCATGTGTTGCACCGATTTTTACGTTCAAATGGGGGTATCCCACCGAATTTCTCACCTGCTCAAAAGCCCTGCCCGCCGCAAACATCGCAAAAGAGCTGACAAAAGGAATCATTCCCGTAGCCGCAAGGCCCGCCGCTATGCCTACCATATTGCACTCCGCAATACCGCAGTCAATATGCCTTTCAGGGTAAGCCTTTTTAAATACTCCGGTTTTCGTAGCAGACGCCAAATCCGCGTCCAGCACCACCAGATTCGGATATTCCGCTCCAAGCTCCACAAGCGCATTGCCATAACTTTCCCTCGTAGCTATTTTCTTCTTTTCTCCGCTCATAAACTCTCACCAATCCTTTCCAAATCCGCCATTGCCACCGCATACTGTTCGTCGTTAGGAGCCGTTCCATGCCATGACGCCTGGTTTTCCATAAAGGAGACTCCTTTTCCTTTCGTGCTATGGGCAATGATTGCCGTAGGAACCCCTTTCGTCTCGCGGGCTTCCTGGAAGGCTTTTCTCAAATCATCAAAATCATGGGCATTCACATTGATCACATGAAACTGAAACGCCGCAAATTTTTCATCGATCGGATAGGGAGAACATACGTCATCGATCTTTCCATCGATCTGCAGCCCATTATTATCCACGATTACTACAAGGTTATCCAGTTTTCTGTGTCCGGCAAACATAGCCGCTTCCCAGACCTGTCCTTCCTGGATTTCGCCGTCTCCCAGCAATGTATATACACGATAATCTTTTTCTCTCATTTTTGCGCTCAATGCCATTCCGACCGCCGCCGAGATTCCCTGTCCCAGAGAGCCGCTGGACATATCCACTCCTGGAATATGCTTCATATCGGGATGTCCCTGCAAATACGAGCCGATCTTGCGCAGTGTCTTCAAATCTTCCACCGGAAAATACCCGCGGTTCGCCAATACCGCATATAAGCCCGGAGCCGTATGCCCCTTGGACAGCACAAAACGATCCCTGTCCTCCATTTTCGGATTCTCAGGATCTACATTCATTTCCTCAAAATACAGATAAGTAAAAATATCCGCCGCAGACAAAGAACCTCCCGGATGCCCGGCCTTTGCGCTATGTACCGATGTTACGATCCCTTTCCGCACTTCATTGGCTTTTTTTTGCAATTCAATATTTGTCATTTTACTCCCATTCTCCTTTCCGTCATTTCTGGGTTCTGTCATCTATTCTTATCATCCCCGCTCATACTCTCTTCCGTCAAAATCGTCACTTCGTAATCCGTTCCGTCAATATTCAGCACATCCACCGTCTGATCTGCGCTGAATATCCCTTCGTCCACATACGAAAACTTCTCTGGCGTCCCTCCCGTTTCCAGCGCTTCGATCATTGCCTTTACGCGGGGGCCATGAAGCGGGTTGCATTCGGCAATACACGTAATCTTTCCCTCCAGCGTATACCTGATTGCCTCTCTGTTTACACCGTCAAATGATATGACCATGATCTCTCCGCTGGTAATATCGGAACCAACCTTTTTTCCCGCCGCTTCGATCGCTTCGATCGCCCCGAAAGCTTCATTATCATTTTCACAGTAAACCACATTAATATCGGCATATTGCCTTAAAAGGGACTCCATAACTTCCTTTCCTTTTGCCTGGGTAAAATCCCCCGGCACTTCCGCCATCAGATCCCATCCATTGGCCCTGGCAGCATCCGCCAGTCCTTTTGTGCGCCCGATCTGCGGAGAAGATCCCTTTGTACCTTGTATATTTACCACATGAATATCCGTGGGAGCGATTCCTTTTGCCGTCGCATACCGATTCAGCCATTCCGCCGCCTTTTTTCCTTCCAGTTCAAAATCCGAACCGATCCAGCACGTAAACAGACTGTCATCCGAAACATCTACTTTCCGATCCACGATGATCACCGGAATTCCGGCATCCTTCGCCTCCTGCAGAACAGTCTCCCAACCGGTCTCCATCACCGGCGCAAGAACGATATAATCGACTTCCTGCTGAATAAACATACGGATCGCCCTGATCTGGTTGGCCTGTTTCTGCTGTCCGTCTTCAAAAATCAATGTATAACCGTTCTCTTCCGTGAATGTCGCCTTCATGGATTCCGTATTTTCGCTTCTCCAGTCCGATTCGGCCCCGAGCTGTGAAAAACCTACCGTAATTCTCTCACTTGCCGCTTCCACATCCGGATTTTCATTCTCGTGGGCAGCGCTGTCAGTGCAGCCGGCAAACCATATTCCTAACATTAAAATAATAGCTGTCGCGATAACTCTCTTAAAATACATTTCCCTTCATTTTTCCTTATTATATTCCATAATTCTATATACCACACTAGTTCTCAACTGTCAATCATGAAAAAGATGGGGAAGATGCGATGCAGATAAACCAAATGCCTGTTTCCTGCTTTGCTCCGGGAATTCATCCCAAAACAAAGCAAAACAACAGGCATTAAAATCCTCCGATCAGCCTTTTCCTTTCAGAGTCCTCTTTTTCCGCGCCATAACAACGCTCTGGATCACCAAGAATAAACACAGCATAGCCGCAATCGTAATTCCTGTCCACCATGCATCATCCAAACCGGCGGAAGAAACAATATTCTGTATGGTGCTTAGGGAAAGCACTCCGAAGAATGTGCCTATAATATTGCCGACGCCTCCTGTCAGCATCGTTCCTCCGATTATGGAAGATGCAATCGCATTCATCTCCATCCCGCTTGCATGGGAGGCGGAACCGGAACCGACATGCATGAAATATACAAATCCGCCAATTCCCGCCAATAACCCGCAGATTAAATGAGCGAGGAATTTCGTCTTTTTCACATTAATGCCAAGCATCAGCGCGCTCTGGCTGTTGCCGCCTACCGCATAGAACCCTCGCCCCAGCTTCGTCCACCGAAGCACGAAGAAAAGAAGAACGACGATCAGAAGAGCAACGATAACGCCGAGTTCCACATAAGCATTTACATATTTTCCCAGCTTATTTACTGAACCAAATCCCGGTACGATCACACGGGTCTCCTTCAAAGCCACAAATGCTTCGTTTTGCACGTTGAAAGGATTCGTATTGACGATTGTCGTCATGCCGCGGGCAAAAAACATTCCTGCCAAACTTACGATAAAGGGCTGAATTTCCAAATAGGAAACCAAAAACCCCTGCACTGCCCCAAAAGCCAAACCAATCAGCAGAGAGATGATCACTGCCATAAATACATTCCCGTTATGGAAATCGAGGTAAACCGCACAGCACATGCTGACCAGCGCCACTACGCCGCCTACCGAGATATCAATGCTGCCGGTAATCATTACAAGGCTCATCCCGCAGGCAGTAATGATCAGCGCCGCCTGGGCATTCAAAATGTTAAAAAAGGTCTGCGGCTTCAAAAAACCCTTTCCCTGGAAAACGATCGCCCCGATATACATGGCGAAAAATACAACTATCGTTATCGTCAGCAGCAGATTGGTATCCGTCATATTTTTTAATTTATCGCCAAAACCGCCCCCGGCTTTCGGTGTTCTATTCGATGATGCCATATTAACCGACCTCCTTTACATGCCCTTCCGGCTTTATCTTTTTCCAGACGCCGGAGAGCCATTCTCTCACGATCGGCGCGCTCAAAACAACTAGAACGATTACTACAACCGCCTTATATGCCGGAAGTGCGTCCGATTGAACGTTAAATTTATACAATGTCGTTGTCAGGAACTGAATCACATAAGCGCCAAGAATAGAAGCTGCCATATTAAACTTACCGCCGCTTAACGCGTTCCCGCCCAATGCTACCGCAAGAATAGCATCCATTTCAATATCTTTCGCGATGACCGAATAGTTAATCGTCGAAAAACGGCTTACTTTGATCAGTCCTGCAACCGCAACGCATAAACCGAGGATGACAAATGTCAGAAACTTAATAAAAGCAGGATTCAATCCGTTTAACCTGGACGAACTCTCATTAATGCCTACCGCCTGCGTATACAATCCCAAATTCGTAAACCGCAGTACAAGCGCAATGATAATCATACATATCACAGCGATGAAAAACGGCGTCGGAATCGGAATTCCCGGAATAAATCCTCCGAAATAGCCAAAAGAAGGCTCATTGATAATGGGAAGTTCATTGTTATTGATCCATGCCGCAATAGAACGCCCTGCAGTAAACAGGATCAGCGTCGCCACCATGGGCTGTATCCTGAAATAAGCAACCAAAGCGCCATTAAATGCGCCGAACAGCATTGCCACAATACAAGCTGCCAGAAATGCTACGATAATCGGAGCCTGCAGCGTTTCCGGACGGGAATTCGTACCGCAAAGCACGCGAAGTATTACGCTGCCGCTAATCGCTATCGCGGCGCCCACACTGATATCCTGTCCTCCGGTGGCAGCCGTTACCAGCGTCATGCCGATCGCCAGAATGGCAAGTTCCGAACCGCTGTCCAGAATCGTCATCAAATATCCGGATAATACAGGATTGCCCGCACTGTTATAACCAAATGTGATCTTATAGAACGATGGATCCGTAACCAAATTAAAAATTGCCAGCAGCAGCAACGCCGCTATCGGGATAAAAATCTGCCGTCTTACAATCTTGGAAAAAAGTTCGGCTACACTTGATTTATTTGTTTCTTTGCTTTTCATAATTATTTGTCACCTCCGGCTATGGTACTCATAATCATGCTCTGACTCAGCTCTTCGCCGGAAAGTTCGCCCACCACCTTACGGTCGCGCATTACTACCAGACGGGAACAGGTACGGAGCATTTCATCCGTTTCAGAAGAAATAAAGGTAACGCTCATGCCCTCCGAAGCAAGTTTCAACACTAATTTCTGTATATCGATCTTGGTGCCTATATCAATACCCCTCGTCGGCTCATCCAAAATCAAATATTCCGGATTGGTCAGCAGCCAGCGGGCCAGAATCGCTTTCTGCTGATTGCCGCCGGACAAGGACTTGATCGGCGTATCTGCAGATGCCGTCTTAATTCCCAGAAGTTTAATATAATCCTCTGCAAATTTATTCGCCTCCGCTTTCGTAAACGGCTTGAGGAAGCCCTTCAATACTTGCAGGGCAAGGATAATATTTTCGCGTACTGAAAGATCGCCCACGATTCCGTCCACCTTGCGGTCTTCCGGGAGATACGCGATGCCGTTTTTCATCGCGTCAAGCGGCTTTGCAATCCTGACTTCTTTTCCGTTCATCTTTACGCTTCCGCCAAGCACTCTGTCCGCACCGAAAATTGCACGGACGCACTCGCTTCTCCCGGAACCGAGAAGGCCGGTAAAGCCGTTTACTTCGCCCTTCTTTATGTAAAAATTAAAAGGTTTGATCCCCGCGTTGCTTACCAGTTCTTTCGCTTCAAAAACAGGCGCCGACTGATCGCTTCCTTCATAATGCTTGCTTTCCCCTTTGATATCTGACATATCGTCCAGTTCCTTGCCAAGCATTTTTGAAACGAGCTGTACGCGCGGAAGATCTTTAATTTCATATTCGCCTACCAGTTTTCCGTCACGCAAAACCGTAATTTTATCGCAAATCTCATATACCTGATCCAGGAAATGCGTAACGAAAATAATCCCTACTCCTCTTGCCCGTAAATCGCGCATTAAGCCAAACAGTTTTTCCACTTCCTGTTCATCCAGCGAGGAAGTAGGTTCATCAAGAATCAATACTTTACATTCCATATCAACGGCGCGGGCAATGGCTATCATCTGCTGGACCGCGATCGAGCAGCTGCCAAGCTGCTGTGAGGCCTTTGCCGGTATATCCAGTGATTGTAATATCCTGTCCGCATCCGTATTCATCTTTTTCCAGTTTTGGCACAGGCCGCTGGTACGTCCGATAAACATATTCTCTGCCACCGAAAGGTTCGGGCAAAGAGTAATTTCCTGATATACGGTGCTGATTCCAAGCCTTTGCGCATCCTGCGGCGAATGGATCGCCACCGCTTTATCCTTCCCCTTTAAAAATATCTCTCCTTCGTCCTTCCCATACACTCCGGTCAACACTTTGATCAATGTGGATTTCCCGGCACCGTTCTCGCCCATCAACGCATGAACTTCGCCTTCACAAAGCGTAAAATTGACGCCTTGCAAAGCGCGCACTCCGGGAAAACTTTTATGGATATTTTTCATTTCCAATACAGCTTTTTCTTTCACCAGTGTATTCACCCCCAGAATTATTTGTTCGATTTTATAAAAACAGCGCGGAGCAAGCATACTTATTCTTCTTTCTACCGCTCCGCGCCTATTCATCTATTTGCTATTTACCTCAAAATATTCCTTGTATTAGATACCGTATGCATCAACTTCTTCCTGCGTAATAGTTGTAGCATCGAAGCCTTTTTCGTCCATGATGATCGTCTTCTCTGCAACTGTTCCGCCGCCCTGGATCGTCTTGATGATGTCATCGATATAGGATGCCTGGAACGGGTTGCACTGTCCGTCATAGTTCCAGTTCTGTGCAAGCAGTTCTTCCAATGCCCACTTGTTGCAGTCAAAGCCCATGATGATTACGTCTTTGCCAACGCCGTGAGGGATGTTTGCTTTGTCAAGAGCTGCTACGGCACCTTTTGCCATATCATCGTTTTCTGCGTAGATTACGTTGAAGGATTCGCCGGAGTCGATCACGGACTGAACGATCTGCTGTGCTTTTTCAGCGTTCCACTCTGCGGTCTGCTGTGTTACCAGATTCCAGCCGTCGGATGCTACTGCTGCGTCCAATGCGCCGGTACGTCCCTGCTGTGCTGCGGAACCCATAACGCCCTGAAGGTGGATGATGTTGTACTCTTCCAGTCCCTGTCCTTTTAACCATTCTACCGCTGTCTCGCCTTCTTTTGCCATATCGGAAACGATAGATGCTTCGTAAAGGCTTTCGTCCGCATCGATGGTACGGTCAAACAGGATAACCCTGATGCCTGCGTCCTGTGCATCCTTCAGTACGGAATCCCATCCTGCAGTATCTGCTGCGGAAAGAAGAAGATAATCAACGCCGTCCTGGATGAACTTCTGAGCTGCTGCGATCTGCTCATCATTCTTGTTGCTGTATGCGAAAGACGCATCATATCCGTTTTCCGCTACAAACATTGCCTTCAGGTCTTTATCATTCGCCGTACGATACCCGGACTCGTTCGGGTCGTTGTTGATAATACCCACTTTGATCGTTTCCCCTGTGCTTTCTGCCGGAGCTGCTTCTTCTGCGGGAGCTGCTTCTTCTGCGGGAGCTGCCTCCTCTGCGGGTGCCTCTTCCTCCGCCGGAGCTGCTTCTTCTGCAGGAGCCGCTTCCTCTGTTGCCGGAGCCGCCGCTTCCTCTGCCGGAGCAGAACCGCATGCGGTCAAACCAGCTACCATAACTGCCGCCATAATGGCTGCCAAAAGTTTTTTCTTCATCCTTAAAGTCCTCCCTTAAATATGTTTTTCAAGGAATGTTTTCCTTGATGTTTATATCATATTACTCCTGCACCCGGAAATCCATTCAGATAAATCATATAAAAGTTTACTTTCTTATTCAAATTCCGAACAAGTTGGTTTTTTTATGAAAAAAGTTAATTTTTCTATGGAAGCGATCTTTTTATACCCCTTCCTCCATATAGGGCAAAAGAATGCTCACAACAGTTCCATCTCCATAATCGCTCTCGATGGAAATCCCGAACTTTTCACCGAAGTTTAAATGGATACGTTCATTTACATTATAAAGTCCATAAATATCATTTCCGGCCGGAGACCTGTATTGGATCTTATCCCTCACCTGTGCCAAACGTTCCTCACTGATTCCTATTCCGTTGTCCTCTATCTGTATTACAAAATGATTTTTTTCCCTTCTTCCGTTAATCAATATATGCCCCAGGCCGCGCTTATTTTTAATACCGTGATACAGCGCGTTTTCCACGATCGGCTGGATCGTAATTTTCGGAATCAAATATTTTTCCAACTCCTCCGGCATATGAATCTCATATTCCAGAATATCCTGATAGCGTACCTGCTGGATCTCCAGGTAACTCTTTACATGCTGCAGCTCTTCCCTGATAGGGATAATATCCTTTCCCTGGTTTAAGGATGTCCTGAAAAATTCGGACAAACTTCCCACCATATCCACGACCTCTTTCTGTTTTCCGGCCTCCGCCAGCCATATAATCGTATCCAGCGTATTATAAAGAAAATGGGGATTGATCTGCATCTGCAAAAGTTCGAACTCCGCTTTCCGCAGCCTGACTTGCTCTTTTGTGACCTGTGCCAGCAATTCGTTGATCTTATCGATCATTGTATTCAAAGAATCGCTCAATCTGTTGACTTCCACGCCGCTTCTGGCATCAAAGCGAACGCTCAGATCCCCCTTTGCCACCTGATCCGTCACTTCGCTCAGTTTGCGGATCGGGCGGGTAATACTCAAAGGAATATAATAAGACAAAATAAGAAGCAGCGTGCAAATACATGCAAATGCAATGATAATAAACCGTACCGTACCGACAAAAATATTACGGTACTCCGTGCTTAAATGCTGAAGATCGCTGATTTCATAATAAATGTACTGAAAAATAGTATCCTGCAGCAGATCGGTGACAATCTGCACGTCGTTTTCCCATATTTCCAGGTTTTCCTCGTATTTATTTCCCTCCATGAGATTTTGCTCGATACGTTCCTTATAAATCCCAAGATTTTTCAAATACTTTTTTACACTATTTAACCGACTCGTATTTTCCCTGGAATTCGTCAGTTCCTCCAGTCTAGTGACAATACGGTTCGCCTCATCCAGCATATCATCCAGCTTTGATTCATGAATAGACTTATTCCCAACGATCAGAAGATAGGTTTCATAATCGAAATCTTTCTTAAAATCAAGGCTGAATTCGCTGGCCGCAACAGAAGAATTGATCATGCCCTCATAGCTCCTGTTTACCACCCATAAATTATAAAGCAAAAATCCGAGAAGCAGGATAAACGGAATGAGAAGCATTAAGTAAAAATACCTGATTTTCGTGGCAAGAGTCGATTGATTATAGATCCGCCTCAGTCTTTCCTTCATTGATGTAGTCATGCTCCTTTCCGTCTTCCCCATCCGGATTCTTTCCGCCCCTGTACTGAGTTGGGGTCATGCCCTGTGTCTTTTTAAATAAATAAGAAAAATAATGCGGATCTTTATAACCCACTTCCATACTGATCGCGCTGCTTCTTTTCCCCGTGCAGCGAAGCAGCTCCTTCGCCTTGCCCATCCTGTAATCCGTCAAATATTTGCTGAATGTACGCCCTGTCTGCTGACTGAATATCATGCTCAGATGATTTGGTGAAAAATTCACATGGGACGCTACCAGATTGAGCGACAGTTCTTCATCCGCATAGTTCTTTTCGATATACTGCGCCACCGCATCGACAATATCCCCATACCGGTTGCTTGCCGCCTTTTCCCGCAGTTCCAGAGCTTTTCTTATGATCCTGTTAATATAGCCGATGGCATTTTCCTTATTTCGTGTAATTTCCTCCACAGCTTCCAACGACTCAATGTCTTCCCTCCGCATCTGCATTCCTTCCAGAAAATCGACGATACAAAAGTAAATGTCCATCACGATATATTGCCGGAACAGGGCGGATTTCATCGCGTTGCTTCCGAGATCCTTAAAAAACTCCTCCACAAAATAAACCGCTTCTTCTTCATCTCCCTGCTTTAGAAATTCCTTGATCTTGCTCCGGTCGATCTGCCTTGGGTCTACATTGCTGAGGTTGAATTTCTCCTGCCCCCGGTAAATCCCCCGTTCCAATTCCCGGCTGTCCAGGATGCGGCTTTCTTTTACCAGATAACGGTGTGCAAACGCATGGCTCGCATTTTCAAAAGAAACCGGCAGTTCCCTCAGCCGGTTTACCGGCACGCCAATGCCTCCGAAATAGCGAATATGCTCATATTCCTTCAGCAGCCGCTCCATCCTATCCAAATATCCTCTCTGTATTTGTTCCAGTTCTTCGGCGGAATCCGCCCGGAAAAGAAGTGCTTTCCCCTCCAGATTCCTGTCAAATACAATCAGGTGTTTCTTATCATCCCATTTTTCCAATTCCCGCTCTATTTCGATCAAACTATTGGAATATCCGTCATAAGCGTGTCCCTTGGACTGGTTTTTCACTAAGACGATGTTATACCACATGGAAGAAAGGTCGATCCCCAGTCTGTCCGCAGTCTCCAGCAGTTCCGCTACGGACTTGTTCCCCGTGACCAAGTATTGGAACAGCTCTTTTCGTTCTTTATGAAGATTTTCTTCCATCTCCTTCATATACTTTTCTTTGATCTCCCGTTCCTTGCTCTTTTCCTCTATCCTGACGGCGACCGCATCCACTTCCTTTAAAAGCGCTTCCCCGCTGACCGGTTTGGACAAGTACTGGGCTATACCGATCTTAATCCCTTCCTTCGCATATTCAAACTCCTCATAGCCCGTCAGAATAATGATCTCAACCCATGGCAATTCTTTTTTGATCAGTCTGCTTAACATTAACCCGTCCATAAACGGCATCCTGATATCCGTAATGACAATGTCCGGTTTTAACTTCTGTATCATAGGAAAAGCCAATTCTCCGTCACTCGCCTCCCCGCAGAACTCATATCCCCTGGAAGCCCAGTCGATATTGTTTTTAATACCTTCCCGCACTACGAATTCATCTTCCACTAAGAATACTTTCAGCATCATTCTTCACTCCTGTCCCTTACGGAATCTCTGACTACAATATCCGCATCAAACTCATAGGTTCCGTCATATCCCGGTTCCTGAATCATTTTCAACAGGTTAAGCGCCGCCCGCTCTCCCAGCCTGTCCTTTGGATGGGGAATGGATGTCAGCGCCACATCCCCCAGCAGCGTCAGTTCCGAGTCATCCACGCTGACGAGGGAAATATCCTCCGGCACCCTGATATCCACGCTATTCAGAATGGATGCTGCCTCGACTCCGATCTGGTCGTTATAACATAATACGGCCGTACATCCTTTTAACCGGCTGATCAAAAGATTCCTGTATTCTCCCAAATGTTTCATCATATCGGTATCTATCCACACGATCTGCGAATCGTCGATTTCTATTCCCGCCTTCTGCATAGCGTCCAGATATCCCGCATAGCGCATATGCCCCTGGCCATCGTCCAGCTTAAAAATACCCCCAATCTTCCGGTGTCCCCTTTCCATCAGATATTCCGCCGCCTTCCTTCCGGCCATCCTGTCGTTCAGCGAAACATGGGGTATGGAAAGCTGAGGGTAAAAGCTGTTAATAAAAATAACGGGAATCCCCTTTTGCTGCAATTTTTTATACAAAGAAAGGTTAGGATTGGGCAGACCGCTTTTTGTCGTTTCCACAATGGCCCCCGCTACGCCGTTTCGGTGCAGGATATCCTCCAGAATCGCTTTTTCCCGGCTAAGCCGGTTGTTGGTAAAAGCAATTTGGACGGAATAACCCTTTTCAAACAATATCTCTTCGATTCCCTGAATCGTTTTAGGAAATATATAGCCGTCTACATAAGTAGTCACCACGGCGATCCCTGTCTTATTCTCCAGGTTTTCCTGCCGTATATCGCTGACATATGTGCCGCTTCCCCGCTTCCGCACGAGAACGCCTTCCTCCTCCAGAATGCCGATGGCGTGGCGGATCGTTTGTCTGCTTACATGAAACATCTCCTTCAGTCTGTTTTCTGAGTACATCCTCTGTCCGGGGAGAAACTTCTTCCCATCGATCTGCTCTCTTATCCAATTTACCAGTTCCACATATTTCGGCTGCCTTTTTTCCATTGTAACCTATCCTTCTTTTATAACAATAACGCCATAATTTGAACTACCGTTTCTTTTTTCATCATAGCACAAAAGATTGACACGGGCAAACGACAGAGAATATAATGAGAATAAAATTTTTTATAGAAATGGAGAGAAGATTGAAAATTAAAAATTTTCAATCCCAGGTTTGTGTCTGCGCGGCATCCACAAACTTGAAAGCCAGGCTGGCTTTGCGCCATAAAGCCGCGCAGAAATGGAGTAAACAATGATCAGAACAGCAATTATGGGATATGGAAATCTTGGCAAAGGCATCGAATGCGCCATCCGGCAAAATGAAGACATGGAACTGAAAGCGATATTCACCCGCCGCGCTCCGGAAACATTGCACACACTGACACAAGGCGTTCCCGTATACAGCGCCAGTGATGTAATAAAATACAAAGACGATATCGACGTACTCATTCTCTGCGGAGGCAGCGCTACCGATCTTCCCGAACAAACCAGGGCATACGCCGGATATTTTAATGTAGTAGACAGCTTTGATACCCATGCGAAAATACCGCAGCATTTTGAACAAGTCGATCAGGCAGCGGCGGAAAGCGGCCATATCGCCGTCATATCCGTCGGCTGGGATCCAGGCATGTTCTCCCTCAGCCGCCTTTATGCCAATGCCATCCTGCCCGCCGGAAACGATTACACTTTCTGGGGCAAAGGCGTCAGCCAGGGGCATTCCGACGCCATCCGCAGAATCGAAGGAGTGGCCGACGGCAAACAATATACGATCCCTTCCGAAAAGGCACTGGAATCCGTAAGAAACGGTGAAAATCCCCGGCTTTCCGTGCGGGACAAGCATACGCGGGAATGTTTTGTCGTACCAAAAGAAGGCGCAGATCTGGATAAAATTGCGGAAGAAATCAAAACTATGCCGAATTACTTTTCGGATTACGACACTACTGTTCATTTTATTACCCAGGAAGAATTGGATAAAAACCACAGCGGCATCCCCCACGGCGGCTTCGTCATCAGAAGCGGAAAAACAGGATGGAACGAGGAAAACAGCCACGTAATAGAATACGGCCTGAAACTCGACTCCAATCCCGAATTCACTGCATCGGTCATCGTCGCATATGCAAGGGCGGCTTTCCGCATGCGGTCGGAGGGAATGACCGGATGTAAAACCGTCTTCGATATTGCCCCGGCATACTTAAGCCCGCAAAGCGGCGAGGAATTGCGCCGCCATCTGCTCTGATGCCTTGCAGCTCCCCTTTACTATTCATACATTTTTTATTTTTCCGGGCATATGCATATAGTAAAAGAAATATCGTCAGGTAATTCTATTGAAAACTATGCGCCTTTCCCGAAAACTCAAGGCTACTTTATGTGCCATGGTTCTGTTTCTTGTATTCTCCGCTTTTGCGGTTTTCTTCTTAAGCAAAGATGCCAGAAGCTTCCGCCGTTTCTGCGACGATTTCTTCGTCTCGGAACTGAGCGGGAATACGCTGAACATGCATTATACGGTTGCCGATCCCGCCAATTATGGCATTGATTCCTATACTCCCTCCCTGCCTTCCTACTCGATGGAACGCAGGGGAAATTCTTTAAAAGAACTGACCTCGGCGCTGGACACCCTGCATTCCCTGGACAGCGGCAAACTGGGCGCACAGGAGGCCTATACCTATCGCCTTCTGCTGCCCTATTTGGAAAACGAAGCAAAGGGGATGTCTCTCTATTATTATTCTAATCCTCTTTCCCCATCTTCCGGCATGCAGTCCCAGCTTCCTATTCTTCTGGCCGAATATTCATTCCGAAACAAACGGGATATTGAGGACTACCTCGCTCTGCTAGACCAGACCGATACTTATTTTGAAGGAATCGCTTCCTATCTCAAAGACCAGTCGGAGCAAGGATTGTTTATGCCGGACTATTCCGTGGATAAAGTTATCGATCAATGCGACACGATCATGGATCAAGAATCCCTGGAAAACGGCTCCCACTTTCTCAACTCCACTTTCGAAGAGCGCCTCAACCGGCTCGTCGATCAGCATATCATTACTGAAAAGGAAAAAAATACATATTTGGAAGAAAATAAAAGGCTGCTTACTACCGTTATGCTGCCCGCTTACCAGAAAATGGGCGATGAACTGATTCTTCTCAAAGGAAGCGGACAAAATGAAGACGGCCTTTTTTATTACCCCAAAGGCAAAGACTATTACCTTTACCTCATCCGCTCCAACACCGGATCTTATCGGGATATCAACGAGATCAAGCTGCTTTTGCTCCAGGATTTCCGCAACAGTTTTAACGCCATGCGCTCCCTTCTCCAAAAGCAGCCCGGACTCCTCTCCTCCTCCGGCTTAAGCACCGGTTCCTTTGTCTGCAGCGAACCTACGGATATGTTAAAAAATTTACAGCAGATGATGGCTCCTGATTTCCCGGCCCTTTCGGATGTAGCCGAACATACCATGCCCGTCTGTACGGTAAAAGCCATCTCCGAAAACCTTCAGGAATATTGCAGCCCGGCTTTTTACCTTACCCCTCCTTTGGACGATATGAAGGAAAATGTTATCTATATCAATCCTAAAAACAACTCTTATGGAGTAGAATTATACACCACCCTGGCCCACGAAGGATATCCCGGCCACCTCTACCAAACGGTATACAGCCAGCTTTTTTCCCAGAAAACAGGCGCATCTCCTGTCCGCTGCATTCTTTCCTACGGCGGCTATGTGGAAGGATGGGCAATGTACGTGGAACTCAAATCCTATGATTATGCCAAAGAACTCATGAGACAGACGGCACCGGAAACAGAATATCTATACGAAATGTATAAACTGGATCGGCAAATACAACTCTGCCTCTATTCTCTTCTGGATATTGCCATCCACTACGAAGGCGCTTCCTACGGCCAGGTACATTATATGCTTTCTTCCGTCGGCATATCCGACCCTGCCACTACCCGGTCGATTTATGAGTATATCGTAGAAGAACCGACGAATTACCTCAAATATTACTTAGGCTATCTGGAAATTATGAATCTGAAAGAAGAAGCAAAAAAATTATGGAAGAACGCTTACAACGAATACCGTTTCCACAAATTTTATCTGGAAAACGGACCGGCAGACTTTACCAATCTTCGATTGCAGCTGGAGCAGCTCCCTCTCCTGAACCGGTCCTGAGAAATAACCAGGCGCCGCATTCATCTGCGGCGCCCTTAGTTTTTATTCATATTCTATACTGGAACGGCCTTTCCTTTTTCCGCCATTCTTTTTTCCCACTCCCGTAGTTCCCTTACGTCTTTTCCATTCCGCACGATCTCTTCCATCATATCCATAATCATTCTGTAATTTTCTTCTGACTGTTCGTCAAAAATAAAAGACCAGCTTTTTTCCGGGTCATTTTCATCCGCATAGCTGACGCCCTGTGCATTCGTATACAAAATTCCGGTTGCCGTTCTATGGCAGAGTCCCTCAATCTCTATCGAAGCATAAAAGGCCGCCATTTCATCGCTCCTCACCAGGTTAGGGTATTGGGTCTTATAGGTCTGCACCAGCTGTTCATACGCCTCCACATCCGCTTTGCTTTGGAATAACATATGAGCCATTTTCCCTTCCATTCCCTCCGGTATCATGATCTCTATTCCGGTCGCCTCATTTCTGCGGAATATATAGCCCGTCAATTCCCCTTCTTCCAGCCTGTCTGTCCCAAAATATTGCGCCAGCATCGCTTTGAGCGTATCATCCACGACCATAATGCTGCCAGACATTCCAAAATCATCGCATGGAATCAGGAAAGTCCTTCCCGTACCTTGATCCGTCTGTAACTGGCAGCCATTCTCTGCAAATTTATAAATACAGCCTGTCGTTTTATCCGTAATCAAAAACTGGCCGTCTCCGTTATTCTGCACGCTGTAGAGACTGTTATCCTGGCCAAAACGCTCCTTTCCTGTAATCTGGTAGTATAGATCCCCTTTCGCTATCGATTTTTCTTTTTTTACATTGACGCCCAGCAGCTCTTCCAGCATATCGGCCGTAACGGGGTCGTTCCTTTTTTCCCTGGCTTTTTCTTCATCCTTGCGGATTCTCTCCTGCATGTCGTCGATCGCCTTATCCAGTCCCCGCATCATCTTATTCCACTGCTTCATTGTATAAGATCCTGCGCCGATCGGAATGGAGGTCTCTGTCTCCCCTCTTCTTACCTTATCCACAATTTCTTCTTTTCGCTTTCTGATGATATCCATCTTATCATCAGCATCCTCTTCTTTGCCGAGAAAGTCCCGGATGCTTTTGGAATTTTCCCCTTCTTTCCTGCTCCTTCCGGATCTTCCGCCATGAAAGAAGTCATCTCTCCCCGTCCGCAAGTATGTCTGCGTATTAGAAATTCCGCTCATCTCTTTCCTCCACCAAAGCTTCCAGCTGCCATTCTTTCAGCTTAAACACTCCTTTTTCCTTTTCACCGCCCTCATATCCGTTGAAACCGTTCGTCTTTCCGTTCTTCTCCGCCGCTTTTTCCGCACTTTCCACGCTATCCGCATTCTGCTCCTCGCTGCTCTTGCCGATACCGTCCTCCATTTCTTCGATTTCGCGCTTCATCTGCTGTATTTTGCCATCCAGCTTAATTGCCCTTAAAATACGGTTGATATCCTCCGGCGAAAACATCCCGATAGCCCTGGCCAGATCATCTATATTATTCCTGTTTACCATCAGGCAGCCGCCTTCCGATAACGGAATACGTATCACCTGTTCCATATGATTCAAATCAATGTTTCCAAGGCATAACCATTTTCTCTCATTGTCCAGCGTAAATACCGTTCCGTTATATTCTATCACCCCGTTTTCATTCGCCAGATAAGAATAGGGCGCGCCCTGGTTTTTCTCGCGTATCGCCGGCTTACGGCCTTCCGGCAGCTTTTCTATATTTCTTTCCGCCGGATTTTCCACAAAAGTCCCTTTGTTTTCCTTAAGTTCTTTCCCTTCCCATTGTTCCGCATCATCCCCCGAATATTTTCTTTTTACCGCTTCCCTGAAATAATGCTGAACGGAAAAACCGATTCCTCCGATTCCCATACTTACCTCCCTTTCTGGTTCATCACGGCATAAGCCATTCTCTCCATCTCATCCCCTCCATCCTGCCGGATCTGTGATCCATGGAACAGATATGCTTTCACTTCCCCTTCATCGTTCTTTTTCTCCACATATACTTGTTGTCCTCCCTGTTCATCCCCTTCTCCTGCCCTTTCCCGTCTGGCCTTCAGCACATACCCTTCCAATACATTGATTTCCACCATATCGCATTCGCTGTACGGAATCTCTCTTACCGAAACTTCTTTCCCCGTTTTTAAAGCCGTATTCGTTTCCATCCGAACATGCATGCTCCTTTGCAGACTGCTGCGGAAACTGTCTTCTTCCTGCCTTACCCTGCCGCTTTCCGCCGGAATATCATAGGACTTTTTTCCGTTTATTTTTCCCGGCCCTTTATTCATTCCCTTTGCATCCGCCACGCCCTTATTCCACTCATAGATCCGCATCCTTGCCACCTTCTTTCAGAGCCCTTTCCGTAAGGCCCATGCCCTTTCTTTCCGTTCCATACAGAATCCGTTCTTTCATCAGTTCCCTGCCCCGGCGGAGCCTCGTCTTAACCGCCCCTTCCCCCAAATCCATCACCTGGGAAATCTCCTTAATGGAATAATCTTCATAATAAAACAAATACAATGGATTGCGGTAAGCCGCCGGCAGTTCCATCACATGCCATAATGTTTCATCTTCTTCCACAAACGGAAGATGGAAATGCTTCATCTCACATTCCGGCACTTCATCAAACGCCACAGTTCTTGAAAACCATGCGCTTTTCTGAATATCATAACAAATATTAATAACGACCCGGATAAACCACGCCTTTTCATGATTTTCGCTGTCAAACGAAGGCTTCGCCTTTAAATATCTGCAAAAAGCTTCCTGCACCACGTCTTCGGCATCCGCCTTACTTTTCATGTTGGAAAAAGCAACGCGGTATAATATGTCTTTATATTTCGCAAACGGTGCCTCCGCTTCCTTTTCCTTACCTCTCAGCATAATGCCCCCTCATCCTAAGTTCTTATATATGTAATACGATTCATATACCGGAAAAGTTTCATATGGACTCATTTTTCTATATATTTTACCAATACTTCTTCCATTATACAATAACGGCGTTCCATAAGCTTTTCACCTATGGAACGCCGTCCTTTTGCCTTATATCGCCGTCTTTCCTATTGCTGTCCGTAATAAGCATTTTCTCCATGCTTTCTATAATAATGTTTATCCTGCAATTCCTGCGGTGCCGGAGCCACTTTCGGCTGGATCATTTCACATCTTGCCGCCATCTTGGCCACCTCCTCCAGCACTACCGCATTATGAACTGCCTCATGGGCGTCCTTTCCCCATGTAAACGGCCCGTGATTCTTGCAAAGCACTGCCGGAACCGCGATGTAGTCCTTATCTGCAAAATAGTCCGCAATCAAAAGCCCTGTATTTTTTTCATATGCGCCTTCGATCTCTTCTTTTGTCAGACATCTTACGCAGGGGATCTCGCCATACATATAATCCGCATGGGTCGTTCCATAACATGGAATCCCTCTCCCGGCCTGCGCCCAGCTCGTCGCCCAGGAAGAGTGGGTATGTACGATCCCTCCTATTTTCGGAAACGCTTTATATAATTCCAAATGGGTCGGCGTATCGGAGGAAGGATTGTACCTTCCTTCCACCTTATTGCCTTCCAAATCCATAACAACCATATCTTCCGGCGTCAGTTTATCATATTCCACGCCGCTCGGCTTAATGACAAAGAGTCCCTTTTCCCTGTCGATTCCGCTCACATTGCCCCAGGTAAAAGTCACAAGCCCATATTTCGGAAGCTGCATATTCGCCTCATATACCTCTTTTTTCAATTCTTCTAACATATCTAACCATGCCTTTCTTACCGCGCTGCCGATGCAACGCGAATGCAACGCAAATGCGATGCGAAAGCTGTGCAAATGCTGCGCAGTTTTACCGAATGCTTTCCACCGCCGCTTTTTCAATCGGGAAGCCGGCTTTGTAACGCTTTATAAATGCGTCAAATCCCGCCACATCTTCTGCCACAGGTTCCATCTTGCTTCCCTTGTTTCCTGCAAATACCGATTCGTTCAAATAACGGGCCAGATCTTCCCCGTCCTTCTTATTCCGCATATAAGCGGCCAGCACCGCAATTCCCCATGCGCCGCCTTCTCCGGCCGTTTCCATAACGGAAACGGGAGCGTCCATAGCTGCCGCAAGTATTCCCTGTCCTACTCCCTTTGTTTTAAACAGGCCGCCATGTCCGAATATTTCATCCGCCTGTACTTTTTCTTCCTTGAACAAAATATCGGAACCAATTTTCAAAGCAGCCAGTGAAGAATAAAGGTGTGTCCGCATAAAGTTCGCCAGATTAAACTTACAGTCCACATCCCTGACAAACAGAGGACGGCCCTCTTCAAAGCCAGTTACCGGCTCGCCGGAAAAATAGCAGTAGGACAACAAACCGCCACAGTCCTTATCGCCTTCCAGCGCCTTATTGTACAAAGTTCCGAAAAGCTTATCCATATCTACTTCCATGCCAAATGTTACCATAAATTCTTTAAAAAGATTGACCCATGCATTCAAATCCGAAGTACAGTTGTTACAATGCACCATACCGACCAGGCTCCCGTCCGGCGTCGTCACCAGATCGATCTCAGGATATACTTTGGAAAGCTCCTTTTCCAAAACAATCATAGAAAAAACGCTGGTTCCTGCCGATACATTGCCCGTACGCACGGCTACGCTGTTCGTTGCCGCCATGCCCGTTCCCGCATCGCCCTCGGGCGGACATACGGGAATGCCGGCCTTTAGTCTGCCGGAAGCGTCCAGCAGCTTTGCGCCTTCTTCCGTCAAAGTTCCGGCATTTTCGCCGGCCACTAATACTTCAGGAAGGATCTCTTTCAGTTTCCACGGATATTTTTCTTCCGCTGTCAATTCGTCGAACTGCTCCAGCATTCTCGCATAATAATCTTTTGTATCCGTATCGATAGGGAACATACCGGAAGCGTCTCCCACTCCCAACACTTTCTTTCCTGTCATTTTCCAATGCACATATCCCGCAAGAGTCGTCAGATAATTGATATCCTTTACATGTTCTTCTTTGTTCAGTATTGCCTGGCGCAAATGAGCAATACTCCATCTTTGGGGAATGTTGTATTGGAAGAGCTTCGTCAGTTCCTCCGCCGCTTCTCCGGTAATCGTATTTCTCCATGTGCGGAAAGGCACCAGAAGCTCCCCTTCTTTATTAAACGCCATATATCCGTGCATCATGGCGCTGAAACCGATGCTTCCCACCGTTTCCAGCGCGACTCCGTACTGCTTCTCCACATCTGCCGCCAGTTCGCCGTAGCTGTCCTGCAAGCCTTTCCAAACCATATCCAGGCTATAGGTCCAGATATTATTTTCATACTGGTTCTCCCATTCATAACTCCCCGATGCAATAGGGGAATGGTCTTCCCCTATCAGCACCGCTTTGATTCTGGTAGAACCGAATTCTATGCCAAGCGCCGTCCTGCCGCTTATAATCATTTCTTTTCTATCCATTGCCATATCCCGCCTTTCCCGATCCATGCCTCCCGATCCGCTTCTATCTGAATACGACCTCGTTCCATCTCAGTTCATTTTTAAAGTTCCTGATCGTTGTATCGTTGTCGATCACCACGCTCTCAATTCCCATAGCTGCCGCCCAGTCTACCATCTGATCCACGCCAAGGTCATAGGAGAATGCCGTATGGTGAGCGCCTCCTGCCAGAATCCACGCTTCCGCGCCCGTTTTCAAGTTCGGCTGCGGCGTCCAGAACGCGGTGGCAACCGGAAGCTTGGGCATCGGTTTCTCTACCGCTTTGCAGTCAACGGCATTGATGATCAGACGGAATCTGTTCCCAAGATCGATCAGGGAAGTTGCTACCGCCGGCCCTGTCTTGGAGGTAAATACAAGACGCGCAGGATCCTCCCTGTCGCCCATGGAAAGCGGATTTACTTTAATGCCAATCTTTCCTTCCGCCACCGTAGGGCATACTTCCAGCATATGCGCCTGTAGAATTCCTTCTTTGCCCGGTACTAAATTATAGGTATAATCTTCCATAAAGGAAGTTCCCTTCGCATCCTTCATTCCCGAAGTCATAATCTTCATCAGGCGAACCATGGCAGCCGTCTTCCAGTCGCCTTCTGCCCCGAAACCATATCCTTTTTCCATCAGCCTTTGGATTGCCAATCCGGGAAGCTGCTGCAAACCGCCCAAATCGCCGAAATGAGTAACGATCGCCTGATAGTCTTTCTCTTCCAGGAATTTCTCAAAGCCGATCTCAATTCCTGCCTGAACCGCCACATGTTTTCTGAACTCCGCTTCGTCCCTGCCTTCCAGTAAAATATCATATTTCGAATAATATTCATCTACCAGAGCATTGACATCTCCTTCCGCAACATCTTTTACATATTCCGTAATTTCGTTGATCGGATATGCATCGATTTCCCAGCCGAATTTTATCTGGGCTTCTACCTTATCGCCTTCCGTTACCGCAACATTTCTCATATTGTCCGCAACGCGGCATACACGGATATGGGAAGATTCCATAATCCCGATCGCCGTGCGCATCCAATCCGCGATCTTTTTCTGCACTTCCTTGTCATTCCAATGTCCTACTACGATCTTTCTCTCGATTCCCATACGGCTCACGATATGCCCATATTCCCTGTCGCCGTGGGCAGACTGATTCTCATTCATAAAGTCCATATCGATCGCATCATACGGAATCTCCTCGTTAAATTGTGTATGTAAATGCATCAGGGGTTTCCTGTACTCCTGCAGCCCGAGTATCCATGATTTCGCCGGTGAAAATGTATGCATCCATGTAATCACGCCCGCACATTCTTCATCCGCATTCGCTTCATTAAACGTTTTTCTGATAAGCTCATTTGTAATCAGAGTCGGCTTCCACACTACTTCAAAAGGCAGAAGCCCGCATTTATTCAGATTTTCCACGATAATTCTGGAATGTTCCGCAACATTTGCAAGACATTCATCCCCATACAGATCCTGTGATCCTGTACAAAACCAAAATTTGTAGTCTTTTCCTGTTTTCATTCTACCATCCTCCATTTTTCCAATATTAGCGTACCCATGCTATGCGTACTCATGTTACGCGTAGCATGAGTACGTGTTTACGCGCGACTGCTATCGCTGTCTTTCTATTCTTATTTTATTTCTTCCCCTCCAAACTTGTCAATATTAAGTCATCAAAAAATTAGTACAAATAAAAAATAGTTGTACTACTGTTTAATAGGACAACTATTTTTCCTCCATCATATTTTCCAAATACCCCCTGTCCCATAACAATATTTTCAGCTTCCGGGCCGCATTCACCGCGGGCGCGGTAAAATACTGGTTGGTCATAACCGCGCCTACCATGCGGTCGTAGTAGTCCCTGCCGGCATATGCTTCCTGCACCGCTTTGACTCCCACCGGATCAGTATAACATTTGCATTGCACCGCATAAGTGACGCCGTCCTTTTCCGCCAATATGTCCACACCATAATCCCCGCTGCCCTTCGTCACCTCCACATCGATAAATCCGCTGTCCTTTAACAGCTTGGCACAGAAATACTCAAACTCATGTCCCTCCATATCGTCAAGGAACCCCATCTTTTTTCTTTTATAAAAACGCACCGCCCAAAATATAATAAAAATGGCCGCGGCCAAAACCACCATTACAGTTATTATTGTCATTATCTCCGGCTCCGGTGCCAAAAATATCTGCTTTTTTTCATTCATTTTTTATCTTCCTTTTTAAATATTATCTTTCGTTCTTTCTATTGTTTTTTAATTTTTTTATTTTATGTAATTTTCAGTTGCATACTCTATTGTCCTATTATAAAATATAAAATCATATCACCTGTTTCATCGCCAGAATACATAAACCATACAACTATTTTCCAAATGGAGGTATCTATATATGTTTGATTTTAAATTCGACTGGTGCAAAGAAATGGAATGCGGCGTTCCGGCTATTGACGACCAGCATCAAATATTATTTCATATCGGCCGCGAAATGGAACAGCTCATCATGCACGGCTGCCAGAATGCCACTACAAAGGAATTGCTGGATATCGTCTGCGAGTTAAGAGAATATACGTCCTATCACTTCTATACGGAAGAAGATCTGATGCTGAAATATAACTATCCCGAAACTGACCAGCACAAGCAATCCCATGCTGTATTCCGCGCCAGCATCATTGATATAGACCTTCCCAGACTGGGAAAACATCCCGAAGAAATGGTGCCCCAGATCAAAGACCATTTACAGGATTTTTTGTTTAACCATGTTATGGTAGAAGATCAGGCATTAGGCCGGTATCTTGTATCCTCCATGAAAGAATAATACATATTCCAATATCATTATATAAAAATTCCAAAAGACAGGCAACGGACATATCCCATCAGATAATATGTCCGTTGCCTCTTTTTAAAGGTTCATCGCCCTGTACCGATTAAAGCAGGCGAAAATCTCCTGTTTTCTCGGCAATGCCAGTCCTGACGGAAGATAATCCCCCGGAACCACGCTCGCAAGCCCTTTCTGCTCCATCAACTTCATCAGCTTGCCGACGATCTCCTGCATACTGTCCTTTCCGTTGAACATATGGTTCTCCGCGTACGCCAGCAGATATCCCAAAGCCGTCACCTGTTCGCTGTCTGCGATCTGCTCCACATAATGCAGGTTGACATTCTCTTTATTCAGGCTGACGCCTTCTTTTCCCATGCTTTTGATTTTCACCCTGTTATCCCTGTTATCGCCATGGCCGCCTCGTCCTCCGCGCCCCATGTTCCTTTGCATATGGCCGCCATTATCCCTGCCGCCTTTTCCGGCCCGCGGCGCACGCCTGTAATCCGGCTCATCCGGTTCTTTTTCCGGAACGGATAAAGGCGGATATTTTTCCGCTTCCGCTTTCGCCAGAGAAGTGATCTCCATCGGCACATAATTATCCATCTGCACAATCCAGTCGGCAATGCTAAAGTAGGAACCCGAACTGCCCGCCACAACGATACAGGAGATTCCCTTCTTTTCATAAAGGTAACGCGCCCTCTCAATAAACGGCGTAATCGGCTCCTTCTCTCTGTGAACCACCCTTTGCATCAGCTCATCCCGCACCATAAAATTCGTAGCGCATGTATCTTCATCGATCAGCAATAGGGAAGTCCCGCTTTCCATCGCTTCGATCACATTCGCCGCCTGGGAAGTACTGCCGCTGGCATCCTCCGTATAAAAGCTCTTCGTTTCCTTTCCGTTCGGAAGATTATTGACAAACATGGAAATATCATCGTTTTTCACGCATCTTCCATCTTCCGCCCTGATTTTGACCGCATCGGAAACCGTCACCACATATTCTCTGCCGTCTCCGGCAATATGATTGTACACTCCCAGCTCCAGCGCTTTCAGCAGCGTGGATTTCCCGTGATATCCCCCTCCCACAATAAGGGTGATTCCTTTGCGGATACCCATTCCTTTCACCCTGCCCTTATGAGGCAGATCCATTTCCACTTCCATAGACTCCGGAGAACGGAAAAGTACGCTGTTTTTCATCGGCCTGTCCGAAACTCCCGATTCCCTCGGAAGCACCGAACCGTTTGCTACAAAGGCAACTAGCCCCATCTCTTCCAGCCTATTTCGGATATATTCCCTGTCATCCGCCAAAAATATGATTTTTTCTACTTCGCTTCCATTCAATTTCCGGTAAAATAATACATCCTGCACGCATTTCGGCAAAAAATCAAACAGAATCTTTATCAGTTCTGAAGAACAGATCGTCCTTCCGTTCGCCGGAAAACCGACTTCCAGCCGAACCGCCAGTTTTCCCGACTTCGGATCAATCTCACAGGCCGTACGTTCCAGCACCTCCTGCCCCGGTCTGCTGACCGACATAAGCCCGCTCTTCCCGGAACCCTTTGCTTTAAAATTGTATTTATCCACTTCGCTGCGGAACAGTCTCAGCAGATAATCCTGCAATGCGACTCTTCTCTCTTTCGTCTTATAATATTCCTCCGGAAAACCTGCCGTTTTTCCTTCTATATGAATGCTTACCTTGGAAGGGGAAGCAAAAGGATCCCCCTGTACGTGGTCGATGGAAAGCATATAATTCCCAAAGCCGTAACTCCCTTTTGTATCCTTATAAGCAGGATATCCCCTGCGGTCTATGTTTCTGAGCAATATTTGCAAATCCGATGATGTTTTCATTTATTGATCGTTCCCTTTCTGTTTCTGCTTCTAACCAGTATTTTACATTCCTTTGTATTCTATACTGCATTGCGGCTGATCGTCAAGGTATTTTCATCAAAGGGAGGATGCTGTATTAAACAAATGTTCTTATTCTGCTATTCATTATATCACTGATACATGTCCCGCTGGACAGTCCAAAATGATTATGTTACACTCTTTTTATACATAAATGCCACAGGCAGTTACAAAACTAATCAATTTATAAGGAGTCACAATTATGAAACGCTTTAAGAAAACTTATAGTCAGGGAACAGTCAATGTCACAGAAATTTGGGTTGACACAGAAACAGGTATTAATTATCTGTTTCACTTTAACGGAGCAGCGGCAGGATTTACGCCCTTACTTGACAAAGAGGGAAAACCGGTCGTAACACGGCAATAAACCCCAAGCGAACAGCAGCGGCCAAATCCTCCAACGGATTGGCCGCCTTGTAATTATGAAAATAAACTCTTTCTACTATTCTTTATCTTTTATCTTCATCGAAAAGCGAAACTCAATGTCATCCTCAGCATCGATCCAATATTTTTCCTCCACATCCGTTCCCCAGCTGTCGATACCTCCTACTCCGCGAACCGCGCCGTAGATGCAGAAGACTGTCCGGCGGGGAGGGGGAAGCTCTTCCTGATGCGTGGCGTTCTCCAGCTCCGAAGCGGTATAGGGCAGGCAAGAAAAAGCCAGATTTCCCAAATCGAAATGCAGCACCGACATTTCTTTGCCTCCCCTGCTATTATCCAGGCCATTGCTTCTATATATTTCCACCCATTTCGTATCCATATGGACGCCGCAGTCCTGAGGAACCAGATAGGGAGTGACCGGAAGCCCCTGTACTTCATAGATACCCGGTATGCCCCCGGCTTTTCTGTCGGGATAGGTCTCCCCGGACAAGCCTTCATATCGGAACCGATCCGCACAAGTAGGCATCACAAAGCGCATACCAAAAGCCGGAAGCTGGGGCAGTCCCTTGAACCCATAATAATGTACATCTGTACGGATCTCCCCATCCCCCGTCACCTCGTAGGCAACACAAACCTTTGTCGCAGGATTCGTAACCGTTTCATAAGTATAAGTAATTTTTACCCGTTCCGCCTTAGGAACGCCGGCCACATACCGATTATTTTCCGGCGCACAGGGAAGGGGGATATCCTCTCCGTTCACCGCCACAGCAATTCCGGTGCATTTGATAAACATGTCCGCCGCCAGCCACATCCCGCTTTTTAACGGAAACCCGCTTCCCCTGTCATTGTCCGTCGCCGCCCTCCAGAATGTGGGCCGGGGGGACCGGTACAGCCATTCCCGCCCATCGATAACAAGCGATTCCATACCATGTACCGCATAAGAAAAAATATAATGGAATTCCGTCCCCCTATATGTTCCCCGGACTCCCAGCGTCACATCGCCATAAATTACTTGCAGCAAACCCGTTCCGCCCTCCGTTCCTTTTTCCTCCTGATATTTCCCTTTACTCATATCGCCCATAGTAATACCTCACCTCCTGCATAGCCGGTTTTTCCGTTCGGTCTGCAAACACAATGCCGTTCCCGGAAAACTCGTAGTCGGAAGGCCGGTCGTCAAAATCCCCTCCATATCTTAACACTTTTCTTCCGGTCACCTCATCCTCCACCAAAATTGCCTGATCGATATAATCCCAGATAAATCCTCCCTGGTACATCTCATATTCATCCAGCAGTTTCATGTAAGAATCCATTCCCCCTAACGAATTGCCCATATCGTGCATATACTCGCAAAGAAGAAACGGCTTCTTCGGATCATTTTCCAAATATTCCCTGATTTGCTCCGGCGGCGCATACATACGGCTTTCCACATCGGAAACGGTATCTTCATAAGCCCGGTTATGGAAGACTCCCTCATAATGCACCAGCCTTCCGTCCCGTTTTTCTTTCAAATACCGGTTCATGGCCTCTATGTTGCCGCCCGCATAAGACTCATTGCCCAAAGACCAAAATAAAATAGAAACGTGGTTTTTGAATAATTCAAAATTACTTTTCACGCGATCCAATACCGCTTCCTTCCACTGTGGCAGAGAACCGGGAACATTCCATGACGGCTCGCATACCCCCATCTTCTGCCAGGAGCCGTGGGATTCCAGATTTGCCTCCGCCATCATATAGATCCCGTTTCTGTCACATAAATCATACCACGGCATCTGATTCGGATAATGGCAGGTGCGCACAGCATTGATGTGATTGGATATCAAGCAGTCCATATCCTTCCGCATTTCCTCCATTCCAATGCATCTGCCCTTTTCCGCACTCCACTCATGCCGGTTTACACCGTTTATCACCAAACGCTTTCCATTCAAAAAAATAACCTTGTCCCTGATCTCTATCGTTCGAAATCCAATCGAGTAAGGGACAACCTCCACCAGTTCATCCCCTTCGTCGTATAAACGGATCAGCAGGGAATACAAAACAGGATTCTTATTTTCCCAGGGAATCACCTTACCCAAGGTCTTCTTCGGCATTCGCCCATGTGTCCCCTTATCAATGCCGTCCGCCGCCAAAGGCATCTCATAACGCAGCAGACAATTCCCTTCCTCGTCTTCCAAAATAATTTCCGTCTTCCCGGAACACCCCTGTTCCATGGATATATCCAGCTCCACCGCCAGCCTTCCCGTTCCTCCTTCTTCCAGTTCCGGCAAAGCCCACAAGTCTTCCACATGCATTTCCGGTTTTGCATACAATGTTACGTTTCGGAAAATCCCGAAAAAGCGGAAAAAATCCTGGTCTTCCAAAAAAGCCGCGCTGCTTCTCTTATGTACTTCTACTGCAAGCACATTTCCTTTTTCTTTCAAATAAGGAGTCAGGTCGAATTCCGAAGGCGTGAAACTATCCTCGGCGTACCCTACAAAGCTTCCGTTCAGCCATAAGTACATCGCCTGTTCCACACCTTCGAAGCAGATGATCACCCGACGCCCCAGAAGCCCCTCCTCCAAGTCAAATTCCTTCATATAAGAACCTACTGGATTATAAGCAGCCTGGCTGAACATCCCTTTCCATTCCGCCCGGTTTTCCAGACTATAAGCCGGCCTTCGGTATACATGTCCTTCCCACGGATACATCGTATTAATATAGTGGATTTTGTCATACCCCGCCATTTCAATATGGCAGGGTACCGCAATTTCATCAAAATCCCCATAGTCAAAGCCTTCCTTATAAAATTCCGCCGGCCGCGACGCCGCATTCACAGAATAGCGGAATTTCCACATGCCGTTTAAAGACTGCTCCAAAGAGCTTCTCCCTTCTTCCATCTCCTCCATGCTCTTATAAAAACGATGGTCGCTATGGGCCGGAAGCCGGTTGACCCGGAACACCTCCGGGTCATCCAGCCAGTTGATCTCTGCTTTCATGCCTTTCCTCCTATTCCTTCACGGCTCCCGCCGCTACTCCCGCCAGAATATACTTCTGGAAGAAAATATAAATGGCTATCGTCGGAATCATAATGATAATGATGCCGGCCGCCAAAGTCTGCCACGATCCTTGCTGGGCATTGGCATAATTCATTAAAAAAGTCGTCAAAGTGCGCAGCTTGTTTTTCGGCATATACAAATACGGAATATACATATCGTTAATAATATTGATGGCCTTAATAATGCAGACCGTAGCCGTAGCCGGCGCCAGCAGCGGGAAGATGATTTTTACAAACAACCCGAAATAAGAACACCCGTCCAGCAGCGCCGCCTCGTCCAGCGACACCGACAAACCGGAAATAAACTGCCGGTAAATATAAAGCTGCATCAAATCGGAAGCCACATAAATAACGATAGGTGCCCATATGGTATTGTAAAGATGCAGCCCCTGAATCACCTGAAACCGGGCGATCTCTGTTACAAAAGTAGGGATCAGCATCCCCATAAAAAACAATCCTACTACGATCTTCTTTCCCTTAAACTGGAAACGTTCGATAATAAAAGCCGTTACCGTGCCGAACATGACATTAAAGAAAAGGGAAATCACTAATATAATACCCGTATTCCGAAACCCAAGCAATAAATATTTATCCGTCAATACATCCTGAAAGTTTTCAAACGTTACCCTGTCCCATGCCGGCAGAAGCAGCGGCGAAGTTGTCGCCATATCCGCTTTCGTCTTCAATGCCGCGAAAAAAGTAAGAAGTATGGGAGCAAGCACGATGGCAACCATGCAAAGGCATATGATTTGTTTGAAAGTCTGCGTCAACACCTTTTTCTGCATATCTATTTCCTCCTATCCTTCAAGACCAGACCATGAATCAGATAATTCTGCACCACATAAATAAAAACGATCATAAACATAATCGCCACAGCCATCGTAGAAGCCAGGCCAAAGTTCGAGAAAGTAAACGCCGTCTTGATCGTATATAACGTAAACGTGGAAGAAGCATATCCGGGGCCGCCCGCCGTCATAACAAACGGAATATCGAACACCTGCAAAGCCCCTCTGATATTATCGAACAGCACGAAATCCACCATCAGCATAATAGCCGGCACCTGTATGTATTTAAACAACTGCCAGGTCGTCGCCCCGTCCACCTCGGCCGCCTCCATCTGATCCTGCGGTATGGACTGCAGCGCCGCCATAAATAAAATAATATGATAACCGCTGAACCTCCACAAAGAGACGAACGCCAGCACATAATTGACAATCTTCGGATCGGACAGCCAGCTCCTGATCAAAGACTCCAGATGCACCGCCGACAAAATAGCGTCAAAGGCTCCGTTGATTGGCGAAAAAAAATAGGAAAAGGCATAGGAAATCGCCACCCCATTGATAATATACGGCATAAACACCATAGTTTTATAAAATTTTGCCGCCCTTAACTTGCCCGTTAAAAGCACCGCAAAAGCCAATTCCACTACAATCATGCATAAATGGATGAAAAAGTATACCGCATTATTTTTTAACGACATCCACAAATCCTTATTCTGGAACATGGATACATAATTTGCCATCCCGATAAAATCTTTTTCCGGCGAATAGCCATCCCAATTCGTAAAACTCATCCGAAATAAATCGATGGCCGGAAAAACAACAAATGCAATCAGGAGAAGCATCGGCACCACCAGCGCCGCAAAAATAAACTGTTTCCTCTTCTTACCTAATTTGCTCATGACTACCTCCCGGTAATAAGCAGGGGCCGCTCTGCGCAGCCCCCGTTTTCTGGTTACTATCTGCTTTTCGGTTTACTGGATTCCTAATTTTGCCCTTGCTTCCGCCCATTTCGTATTCAGTTCATCCAGCGCCGCATTCAAATCAAAACCTTCCGTCATCATCTGAGCGCCCAGTTTCTTATAATCAAACGTAGTCTCATTTTGGATTGCCGAAAAATCATCACCGCCGCCGTCATACATAACGAGTACTTTATCCGGGCAAAGCGTATCTGCCTCTGCCAAAACAGGATCTTTATCCTTCGGGAAATTCTTCATCGAAGAAGCCGAAGACACATAATTTATGTAGTCAGGATACCATGCTTCCGAATAGAACCATTCCACAAACGCCACTGCCGCTTCCTGATTCTTGGAGTGAGTCGTTACCCCCATAAAGGAATCGCCCTGAACGATTACATTATAAGGGTCGGATTCCGTATTTCTTGTCGGAAGATAGAATGTCCCAAGCTGGGAAATATCGTCCGTACCATTTGCGATATTCTGCAGACCCCAGTCTCCCAACGCAAGGATCGCCGCACTCTTAGCTGCAAACAGGCTCGTTACCTGATCGTTTCCAAGCCCTAACGGATCTTTACCAAGAACTCCCGATGTAAACAGGTTATATACTTTGTTGTAGGCCTTATTGATATCCGTTCCTTCTGCAAAAGGCGCATCCTGGGTTGCCATCGTATTCCAGTTCTGCCCGTTCGCCGATTCCAAAGCCGGCATAAACTCCATATAAGGGTAATCCGGCCATTCATCCTTCAACCCGCAGGCAATCGCCATAAAGTCCGGATTTTCTTTTCCGAAATAATCCTGCAAAGTCTTTGCCGCCGCCTCAAATTCAGGCCATGTGGTGGGAACCCCCACCCCTGCTTCCTCGAACATATCCTTCCAATAAAATACATATTCATAGCCGGATGTCATCGGTATGCCAAGCACCTTTCCGTCCAATGCATAGCCGCTTGCCAGCTCATTGTTGGCACATGCCTCTGTTCCTGACAAGTCGATCAGATAATCCTTGAATCTGGACAAGGTAAACGGCTTATTAAACATAATGTCGGGAAGCTGGTTTGCCGATGCCCGCATCTTCATCGCATTCCAATATTCGGAATCGTCCTTGATTTTTTCCACTTCCACATCCACGTTCGGATATTGTTCCTGGAATTTTCCTACCATATCATTTTCTTCGATAAAATCGTTCAAATTATTATCCCAAATGGCAAAAGTAAGCGTACCGCTCAACTCTTCATTAGAAGCTGCGGGCGCCGCGCTCTCTTCCCCGCCCTCTTCTGCCGCCGGAGCTTCTTCCACGGCAGCTCCTTCCTTTGTATCCCCCCCTGTGCTTCCGCATCCGATGAATAAAGATGCCGCCATTGCACACGTTAAAATAGAAGCAATAATTCTTTTTTTCATTCTAATGATACCTCCTGGATTTTTCTTTCCATTCATTTCCAGCTGGCCAAACTGTGTTTCAAGAATATCAGCTTGACATCCTCTCCGCCATTTCATATTTTCATTTTTCTTGATATTTTTTCAGATGATGCAGATTCCGTTTTTTGATTTTTGGTAAGTTTTTTTGATAAAAAGTAAGAAAAACCACGTCTTCACATGGTTTTTCTGTACTGGGCAGGTGTAATTCCATTCAATTTTTTAAACATCCTGTTAAAATGCTCCGCGTTATGATATCCTACCATCTCGGAAATCTCATAAACTTTAAAGGTCGTCGTTTTCAGCAATTCTTTCGCCTTCTGCATCCGAAGCGCCGTCAAATAAGAAGAAAAATTTTCCCCCGTCTCCTTGGTAAAGCGATTCGTAAAATACTTTTCATTCAGCCCCACATAATCCGCCACTTTGGATAATGACAATTCGCAGTCCTCATAATGATCCGCCATATACCGTTTCGCCTTTACAATCACATCCGTTTCCGCTACGTTCAACCTGGAAGCGGAATAATCCATCAGCCACGCGAAATAATTCGTCAGCCATAGCTTCAATCCCCGTACATCCTCGATCCGCCCTATCTTGTCCAAATAATTGTACTGTTGCCCAAACACGTCCGAAAAGCGGGAATTATCCATATCAAACCTGTTTCCGATAGCCAGGATCGCCCCGTATACCCGCTGCCGCATTTCCTCCATCTGCCGATCCGTAAACGCCGCAAACAGCTTGTCCTTCTCCTCCGCCATATTTTTTTCATCCGCAATATACAAAGCGTTTGCCAGCCTTTCGTATTCCCTGGCCAATTCCAGCAGGTCTTCCTCCTTTTCCTCCGCCCTGTCCAAATCGATGACCGCATTCTCTCCCAGCAGATGCCGCAGACAAATTTTTTTCCTCACGTCCTCTTCCCTTTGCAAAAACTCCCCGGGCCCAAACGCCTTTTTCCCTACGCATACCGCGATTTTAACGCCAAACTCCTTGGACGCCCCCCGCTGCAGTTCCTGTAACATTTTTATCATCCTGCCGCTATACTCTTCCTCCGTTACCCGGTAAAAAATAAAGAAAAAGGAAGGCGTCTCCATATATGCAATACATCTGGATGCATACCTTGGATTCCTTTCAAAACTATTTTTCAATTCCACGGCCACATCCGTCTCTTTTTCCGCCGGATTCCCATAAACAATATGCATGCCCATAAGAACATAGGGTTCCATAAAAAATTCCCTTGATCTCCGCTCCACCTCTTCCGGCTCTATCTCCTTCTTCAGCAAAGCCGCCAGATAGTCCCCCGGCTTCCGCTCCATATTGCGCACCTGTTCTTCATACTCCCCAATCAGCACTTTCAGCCTGCGGACCATAGCATTGAACTGGTGAATCATATTCCTCACTTCGGACTGGCCGCTGGCCGTTACATGCACATCCAGGTTTCCTTCCTCCACTTCCCGCAAGCCGCCGCTGATTTCCTCGATCGGCTTCACGATGCTTCTCAGGAAATACCTGGAGTAATACCCTGCAAACAGCAAAACCAGCACCGCCGCCAGCAGCACCAGAATTGCCCGGTTCCAATATTCCAGCGTCAAATCCCTCGTCTCAATATAACTTTCCAAATACCAGACCGTGTCATTCAATTCCAGCGGCGTTTTTACACACGTATATTTCTTATCGGAAAAATCAATCTTTCCTTCCTCCAGCGTAGAAAAAACAAGATTCCCGCCGCTGTCCCTGATCTGGGTAATCCCCAGTTTGTTCTTCCCCCCAAGGTAATTCCTGTTATACTCTTTGATCCTTTCCGCCGCATCCGTAGACTGGTAAAAAACTACCATTTCTATTTTCTGGGAACGGTCCGTCGTCACATCCGGCGCCAGGGCAAAAACAAGGATCAGCAGATCCTTCTTCCCTCCCACAAACAAATCGTTGGAAGAAATCGTATCATAAGAACCGAGACAGACCGTATTGCGTTTTTCCAATGCCTTCCGGTACCAGTCCATCTCCCTCACTTCATCCACCGTGCGCTTGATATCATTTTTTATGTAAGTTTTCCTCCCGTCCTTCATATAAAAACCCACCGATATGATATCTTTCACCGGCTCCAGCGCCAGATTCCCCGCCTGTTCCAATTTCTGCTCATACTCATACCTTCTGCTGAAATCAGCGGTATCCACCTCCGCCGCATAAGCCAATATTTCATTATTATTCGTATAAATCAAATGGGAAAGGCGCATGGACATAATGTCAATATCCGATTTCAGCTCCGTAATCACCGTCTCCTGCGCCTGCCTGATATTCGTAAGCGCTTGGTTTTTAAACTGTTTATTCAAAATCAAAAGGGCGCCCACAAGAACGACCAAAATAGGAATTACTATAAAAAATAAAAAAGAAAGATAATACACTGTTTTTAAAGGCAGACGCCTTCCTTTGCTCCCTCGGTGCATACTCATCTCCTATCCTGCAACGCCTTCCTGACCGGCAATATACGGCATTGCATATTTTATCTAACCATGATAAGTATACTGTATTTTGCCTTCTGCCACAAGCACCAAACATTATCTCGCTTTTTGAAGGAAATATTATATTAAGAAACCATACCGGCCAAAACCACGCTGGCAATAATTCCCGCCAATGTGGCAAACAGCGCGCCTTTTAAAGTATGCCTCGTCTTCGTTACCTTTGCCGCTAAAAAATAAACACTCATGGTATAAAAAATAGTCTCTGTACAGCTCATCATAATAGAAGTGATCATTCCGATCCGGGAATCCGGCCCATGAGTTTTGAAAATATCAAGTACCAGCCCGGTAGCTGCCGAAGACGAAAACATTTTTACGAAAACAAGCGGAACCAATTCCGATGGAAAGCCTATCTTCTCCGCCAGCCCCCCAAATATTTTCCCGACCGCCTCCAGAAAACCCGATGCCCGCAGCACCCCGACCGCTACCATCAATCCGACTAACGTGGGCATGATCTGAATGACCGTCTGAAAACCGTCTTTTGCCCCTTTAATAAAATCTTCATACACATTTCTTTTATGAACCAGCCCATAAGCCACAATATAAAAAATAACCACCGGTATAATAATATTGGAAATATTGGATAATACGTTTAAAATAGCAGATCACTCTCGATTCACCTTTATACCTAGTCTATTTAAAAAAAAGTGCATGTATGACTACACGCACTTTACACATCCTATTTTTTTCCCAGCCATTCATTCAGGAAATGTACCTCTTTCGCCTTATTAATAATATCAGTGGCATTCTCCCGGAGATAGACCGTTAATTGTTCAATTTCTTCTTTTGTAAAACCGGAAGACTTTTCAATGGTTCCCCTTGGCACGATCCCCTCCGCATAGCCGCTTCTTCCTCTCTCAAAGCAAACTCTTACCATCTTTTCCCCGTCTTTTAAAAGCAACCCTGAATATGTCATCCGCAATGCTTCATCTTTATTCATCATTTCCCTTTTTCCGGCCTCCCATCCTGCCAGTAAAATATCTGCCTTATCGGCTTATTTATCATTTTTATTATACTCTTCCTCCCGGCGCTTATACAAGCGGAATTTTCTCATCAAGTCTCTTCTCAACCATAATTCCCTTAAATTTTATGAAATATATTCCCTTACAATATGCGTTACGGACGGCAGATATGCCCGTCCAAACAAATTCAAATGATTCAGAAGATGATATAGATTATACAAATCCCGTCTCCTCCCATACCCCGGCTGCATAGGAGCCGCCTCCCGGTACGCATCATAAAAAACCTGCGGAAATCCTCCGAAAAGCTCCGTCATCGCAAGATCCGCTTCGGCATGCCCCACATAAACCGCCGGATCGATCAGCCACGCCTTTCCGTCGCTTCCCGTCATTACGTTTCCGGCCCACAAATCACCGTGCAGCAGCGAAGGATATTCCGGTTCTATTAAAATCTCCTCTATCCGTTCCAGCAGCTTTATGATCTTTTTCCTTTCTCCTGCTTCAAAATAATGGGAAGCCCTCTCAAACTGCGGTTCCAGCCGGCATTCGCGGAAAAAAGTGATCCAGCTGTCACGGACTTCATTGATTTGCTCGCCCGCCCCAATATAATTATCGTCCGCAAAGCCAAACTTCCCCCCCGCGGTATAACTTTCCGTTTCGGCCCGGTGCATAGCGGCCAGCTCACGCGCGAATACTTCCCAGTAATCTTTTACGCGCCTTTTTCCTTCTATCCATTCCATAAGCAAAAAAGCGCTCCCTGCTCCTTCTTCATCCGTTCCAAAACCAAAAACAACAGGCGTTCCAATCGCTCCGGCAGCCGCAATCGCAGCCAATCCGGCCGATTCCGCCATAAAAAAGGATACATTCTCTTTTCTGTTTGCCTTCATAAAAATACGTCTTCCATCGGTCAGCGTCAGCCCAAACGCCTCATTAATATCGCCGCCTGATACCCTGTCCCTTTTTGCAATTTTAACGCCCTTTCCAAATAGCATGGCCAGCGCGCTTTCTACCGACGTAAATCTTTGCAGTCCCATAAAATATCCCGCCTTCTGTTTTTATGTATGAAACGGAGCATTTACCGTTACCGTCTGATATGGAATCTCTATACCGCTTTTTTTGAATTCCGTTATAAGGGCAATCCTTATATCGCTGCATGCATGAAAACTATCATCGAGATTTTCCGTCCATATCGTCGTTTTTAAAATAATTCCGTTTTGCGTATAACCGCTTGCGGTAACCGCATGTTCTTCCGTATTTAATGTCAATTCATGTTCCGCACATACTTTTCTTATAATACGGAGCGCTTCATCAATATCCGCGTCATAAGAAATCTCCACTTCTATAAAGTTCCCTATATTTTCCGTATAATTCGTATTTATCACCACTGCCGTATCCATAACCGAATTCGGGACAATATAGCTTTCTCCGTTAAACTGGTAGATCACCGTGTGCCGCAGCGTCACATCCCTTACGATTCCCTCCGCAATCACAGTTCCTCCTTGAACCACTCTTATTTTTTCCCCTTCATTATAAGGTTTCGACACCGATATGGAAACACCGCTTATTACATTGCCCAAAGCATGCTGCGCGGCAAAAGTAGCGATTGCCAGGATTAGCGAGCCGCTCTGCAATACTACCTTGCTGATCTCCTTCGTCATATCAAATTGCTGCGCCAGGCTGTATATGACGATCACATCGATCACAATTACAAGTACACTTTTTGAAAACTGTAGATGAATCGCTCCTGTTTTCTTTAATATATATTTATAGATTATATTAACCACATAGTTTAAAACCAATGCAGCGACTGCAAAAATACCTATTTTTATCAACAGATCCATCCTATCCCCCCTGCGTTTGTTCTGTTTTTCCCGCCTGATGCGATCATCATAGCATAGTTTAAATATCCGTACAACCGTAAATGAAGCGTTAATCGAGTAGAGAAGATTCATCTTCCCTACTCGCCGCGCGGGGTGCGTGCAGCAAAGCTGCTAATTTCCTTACGCACCCCTGCGCATAAAAATATAAGTGCAGCGGATTTTTTCCTGCTGCACTTACATTATATTTTTAAATCTTTTCATATCGAGTACTTATCAATTACCCTAAGCACCTTATACCATACCGGCATAACGGGCGCTTCCCTGTACGTTATATCCTCCGTCAGCCGTATAACCGCTGGCAGCATTCGCTTGGGTAGTCATGTAATAATCTACAAGCGATACGTTGGTGCCGATCGAAGAAGCATATTCTTTGAATAATTTCTGCACTTCGGCCATATCCGATTTTTTAAATGTAGCCTCATCAATCTTCATGCGGCCTTTTTGATCCACACTGATTCCAAACTGCTTCAGAGCCTCCTCATTGCGTGCTGTTTTTTCTCTGATGTAAGACAAGTTGGCTACCACACCGGAATTCGAACTGGACTCTGCGGCATCGAACATCTTGTTATAATTATTTACAAAACTCTTTGCCGTAGCAAAAATCTTACTAATATCATATTGATCCGTCTCATTGCCATACTTATCTTTCATCTTCGCAAATAACTCATCCGATGCAAGCGCCTTGCTGTCTTCCTTAAGGGAAGCAGCGCCGGAAGCCACCGTATTATCTGTCCCGGTATTGCTTGTGGAACCTGTACTGCCTGTACCGGACGCACCTCCTGCAAACTGCACGCGAGATGAAATTACAGAACCATAACTCATGATATCATCAGCCGAAAACAATTCCTGTACTTTGGAAACGTCTGTCGCTTTTAGTTTTTCTGCGCTCAGACTCAGCGTCCCATCCTTATTAACAGTAACGCCAATTTCCGAAAGTTTATCCGCATTCGCAGCCGTATTGCTCATCATATTTGCCACATATGCCGTTTTATTCGTCAGCGTAGAACCCCTTGCTGCTTTTAAAACATCATTATAATCCGACACATAAGCTTTTACCGCAGAAGTTACTTTATCCGCTGCGCTCTGTCCATTTTCCGTATCCGTATACGTCTTACTGTTCTGCAATGCCGAAACGGAATTCCTCAGATTAGAAAGACCCGTTGTCAAATTAGCATTTGCCTCTTGTACTTCTTTGGAAACCTTCGGGTTTTTCTTCTCTTCCAAGATTCTGTCGAGAACACTGCCCGATCTGCTTTCCTTACTGCTCGTTTCTGTACCGGAATCCTGCTGTTTAGCATAATAAGTCTTCAAAAGCTTACCATAGCTGCCATTCCTAATGCTAGCATAATCGGAGAGGAAATTCAAATTCCCCATTCCGCCGCCGCTGGACGAAAGACTCTGGAACAGATAAGAGTAATTTTGTTTGTTACCCATATCAATACCGATACCCATTGTCATCACTCCTTTGAATAAAAATGTGGACTTCCATGTCCTTATACATGATATATACAATATATCATTGTAAATTCTTTATAGTTATTATTAGTATAACACCTATAAGCCCGGATTGCAAGATTACTTACTTTGACTTTTACCATTTTTTTCAACATCCGCTTTCAAGCCTTGCCCTGCGTTTTGACACTTTAAGCCTCTAAAAACAATGTAATCCGGGCATACATATCATTGGCGATCCGGCATTGGCAAGACCATTGTATTAAGCGGTATGTATACTGGGGAAAAATGCCGCATTTATACAGCTTGTGATGTTTCGTTATAACTTGCCAGTTATTTCAATTAGGGCTCCTACATGGGAAACAACTGACAGTTCCGGTTTCCACGTCATGTATCAGCCGTTATTTTAATCCACGCTCCCGCGAAGGGAGCGACCACTTTCCCGAAGTATTCTGGTTCCATTCCTAACGAACGAAAAAATGATTCACCCTGAATTTTACTTTCATCGCCTCCTTTCTGCAAGTCCCAGGAAGAATTCCATGGTAAATTCCGGCGAGGCATCCGTATTCCCTCTGTTCCTCATCTCTTTGCCAATCTGGATCATATCCCCGGCAGTCAAATTTTCCAATCCGCTTAAATCCACCTCGGAAACTGTCTGCCTTCAAATTCATAATTTTTAGAAAGCGTTATCTTCATAAAATCATCTTTGCTGATTTCCTCTCCCGTTACTTTTGCTTCTTCATTCATTGTCTCTTTTTCTTTTTCCATTTTTCTTCTCTTTTTTTAATTTTTATTATTTATAAAAATAGGCAGCAGATATTTTCTGCCCTCTCATTCTTATCTTTTTATCAACACATATAAAAATATTTGTTTTCTTTGTTGGCAAATACTTTTATATGTGTTAATATAATATTACCAGGAGGGGACACCAATGAAAAGTTATTCATCACGGGAAGTTATCAAAATGTTGAAGGCAGACGGTTGGTATGAAGTAAATGTGGCAGGAAGCCACCACCAATACAAGCATCCTGTCAAAAAAGGGCGCACCACCGTCAAGCATCCTGACAAAGACATTCCTGTCAAGACTCTTCGGTGCATTGAAGAACAGTCGGGGCTGAAATTCCAGTAGCCCCGGCTCCTTCTGGCATACCAAATCAAGGAGGTTATTCCCATGAAAAAAATAGAACGTTATTTCTACCCTGCTGTTTTCACTTATGAACCCGGACAGGAAATCGCTGTCGTTTTTCCCGACCTGAAATGCGCCACCAGCGGCATAAATGATGATGATGCCCTCCTGTCTGCACGGGAGCTTCTCGGCTGCGTCCTTTACGGCCTGGAGGAAGACGGGGAAGACATCCCATCTCCTACCCCTCTTGCCGAAGTGAATACCCAGCCCAATGAACGCTCTGTGTTAGTTGACGTCTATATGCCATCCATCCGCCAGGCTCATGTCAACCGCTCCGTCAACCGTACTGTTACCCTTCCCGCCTGGCTGAATGCTGCCGCACTGGAACAAAATATCAATTTCTCCCAAGTATTGCAGGATGCTTTGAAATCCCAGCTTCATCTTGGATAATGGGGGCATTCAGCCCCCTTTTTATTTTTCCAATATTCTTAGCAATATTTCCACATTTCTTCCATGACGTCTTCGCCATCAACCCTGTACCTGGTTGAATTTGTCCAGTTCCAGCTTTGTTTCTTTATTAATTTCTACAAGGATATAGAATAATTCCAGTATTACAGAACATCCCATTTTTCCTCCCTGCCTCAATACACCCGGACTGAATGATTTCATTTTTCCCTGGACAGCTATCCTAATTCCTCGGTAAGGAGCCAAAGCATCACTCCTATCCAGCTGCTGTTGCACTACCCTAATATTTAGCGTTATCATTTTCGGCGGCTTTGCATATTTACTATGAAACACAACCTTCCGGGTAGCCCAAAAAGCGCAGACTGCCCCTGTCAAACTCAAAAAAGCTGATTTTAAACTTAACTGACAGGTTTATGCGGCAACTACTGGAGCTTC
>OFFJ01000015.1_pt1 | contig 134811 bp, 124 predicted proteins | sample 1521261 | NCBI WGS metagenome assembly OFFJ01 (sample SAMEA3504122, study PRJEB24116) | mouse gut metagenome | biome: mouse gut; feature: mouse-associated habitat; material: faeces | place: Denmark | collected 2011 | reverse complement strand
GGAGCATAAGCTCCGCCGCTGCTTTTTATAACGAACCACTATAAAATTTTATTTGATAACTCTGATTCTGATAACACCGTCTATCTTTTTAATATCATCAACAACTGCTTCTGAAACATCAGAATCCGTATCAATAATACTGTAAGCAATCTCACCGCGGTTTTTATCCTCAAAGTTTGCAATATTAATGCCGTCCTTGCTGATTGTGTCAGTAATCGTTGCAATCATATTCGGCTGATTCTTATGAATCACCGTAATTCTTGCAACACCGCATCTGTCTGTTGAAACTGCAGGCATATTAACAGAGTTTTTAATATTGCCGTTTTCAAGAAAATCAACAAGTTCAAATGCACCCATAGATGCGCAGTTTTCCTCACTCTCGGGTGTTGAAGCACCAAGATGAGGAAGTGCGATAACACCATCCACATCAATAAGCTCTGCAGACGGAAAATCTGTTACATATGCAGCCATTCTGCCATCTTCAAGGGCAGAAATAATATCTGCACTGTTTGCAAGATCACCGCGTGCAAAATTGAGAATTCTTACTGTATTTTTCATCTTTTCAATGTTTGCTGCGCAGATGAGCTCTTTCGTTTCAGGAGTAAGCGGAACGTGAACGGTGATATAATCTGCAACAGGGAAAAGCTCATCAAGATTATTGTTCACTGCAACCTCTTTTTTAAGAGTCTGCGCTGCTGCATCTGAAAGGAACGGATCGTAACCGATAACATTCATACCAAGATCAACTGCTGCGTTTGCAACAAGTCTGCCGATAGCACCAAGACCTATAACCGCAAGTGTTTTGCCCTTGATTTCAGGACCTGCAAATGCCGATTTACCCTTTTCAACGCTTTTGCTTACATTTTCATCATTCTTAATTGTTTTGCACCATTCAATAGCCTTTGTAATCTTACGGCTTGAAAGAAGAAGGCCGCAAATAACAAGCTCCTTAACAGCATTTGCATTTGCACCCGGTGTATTGAAAACAACAATACCCTTATCCGTGCAGTCAGCTACAGGAATATTGTTAACACCTGCACCTGCTCTTGCAATTGCAAGAAGAGACTGCGGCATTTCCATATCGTGCATGGATGCAGAACGCACCATAACTGCATCTGGATTTTCAACACTGTCACCATATACATATTTGGCTGTATCAAACTTTGAAAGACCTACATCTGAAATTTTATTTAAGGTTTTGATATTAAACATTATTTATTATCCTCCTCAAATTTCTTCATAAATTCAACAAGCTTTTCAACGCCCTCAATAGGCATAGCATTGTAGATAGATGCTCTCATTCCGCCAACGCTTCTGTGACCCTTAAGGTTAACAAAGCCAGCTGCTGTTGCTTCCTTGATGAATTTTGCATTAAGCTCTTCACTGTCTGTAACAAAAGGAACGTTCATAAGTGAGCGGTCCTCCGGAATAACTGTTCCCTTGAACATTTCACTGCTGTCAAGGAAATTATAAAGAACTGCTGCTTTCTTTTCATTATATTCTTTAAGACCTTCCAGTCCACCGAAGGTTTCCTTAATCCAATCAAGCACAAGCTTGCAGATATAAATTGTCCAGCAAGGAGGCGTATTGTAAAGTGAATCTGCATCAGCCTGAACCTTATAATCCATCATAACCGGGCAGATATCTCTTGCCTTACCGAGCAAATCCTCACGGATAATTGCAACAACAAGACCTGCAGGAGCAACATTCTTCTGTGCACCGAAATAAACAACACCGAATTTTGAAATATCAAGCGGCTCTGAAAGTGCACAGGAAGAAACGTCGGCAATAAGAACCTTATCACCAACAGGAGGAAGCTCCTTATAAACAGTTCCATAGATTGTATTATTTAAGCAAATATAAACATAATCTGCATCTTCTCTGAAATCCTCAGGCTTTGTTTTAGGAATATAGCTGAAGGTTTTATCCGCAGATGATGCAACAGCTTTAGCATCACCGTACTTCTGAGCCTCCTGAAAAGCCTTTTTAGCCCACTGACCTGTGATAATATAATCTGCCTTGCCTGATCCATTCATAAAGTTAAGCGGAATAGCAGAAAACTGTGCAGATGCACCGCCCTGAAGAAATAACACCTTATAGTTTTCGGGAATATTATAAAGTTCCCTTAAAAGCGCCTCTGCTTCTTTAATAATGTCATCAAATACCTTTGAACGGTGGCTCATTTCCATAACAGACTGACCTGAGCCTTTATAATCAAGAATTTCTGCTCCTGCTTTTTCAAGAACAGATACAGGAAGTGTTGAAGGTCCTGCACTGAAATTATAAACACGTGCCATAAATATATCCTCTCTTTCATAAGCTTTATTAAAAACGTGTAGCTTTTATTATAAAGATGTTTAACTTTTTGTCAATGCTTAGATATCAACTTTGTATAAATTAACAACACTTTGTTAATTTATTATCAATATTGTGCAATGTTTGCCCGCAACATTGATTAAATCCGAAAAAAATGGCCGCATACAATTCCTGCTGTATGCAACCATATACTTCATTTCATATTTAATTATATGCCAAATCAGGATTTCTGACCCTGTGCAAGTACACTCTGAAGCGGTGACTTTTTCTTCTTTTTAGGCTTGAATGGCGGCGGATTTTTAAGCTTCTTTGTTAATCTGCTGTTTCTTGCGGTAAGCTTATTGATTTCATGAACAGGTCCTGCCATATACTCGGACATATATTCATCGGCAACTGCCATCATTTCAGGATCATTTCTCATTTCGCCAAGAATGGAAACACCTATAATATCCTGAACCTCATTTGTGCCGTCCTCATAAACCTCAGTAAGCATTTTAAACAGTTTTTTCTGCTCTGCCTTATCTCCGTTTTTTATAACATCAAGTACCCTTGGTGTACCGATTTCAGCAAAAAAGGTTTCAGGCAGAAACTCACCGTATTCCGAAATATTACGTTTAATATCTTCTTTTAAATCGGGATACAAAACACCGAAACGGTTTGCAAGAGAATCGGTATCATAGCTGATAACTCCGCTTTTTGCCTTTCCTCTTGAAACGCCCTTTGGCATTTTAACCTTATCAAGATCAACCTTTTTTCTTGCAGCAAACAGAGATTTAACCTCGTCTGCAATCTCATTGGAAACAGAGCGGCAGTTTCTTTCATCAGCAGTACCAAGCTCAAAAAGTGATTTTGAAACCGTTTCAAACTTTGTTTCATCACCGTTATCCTCATAAGCGCATTCAAAGGATAAAATCTGAGTTTCAGCATCATATAACAAACGGTAAAGACCCCTATTGCCCTTAAATTTTAATGCATCTTCTGTTTTAACTTTTGAAAAACCAAGCTCATTATTTGTGTCTGTAAGATACTTTTCTATAACTTTATAGGCTTCTGTAAGTTCCATTCATAAATCTCCCGAATTTTTAATTTGTAACAAAGTTACAATTATTATATCAGCAGAAATTCAATTTGTCACTATATATTTTTTAAAATATAGTTTCTATTTATATTGAATTGCCGAATTTTATATGCTAAAATAATATATCTTATTTGGAATATTGATATATTACAAGGTTCTTGTTACGGTCAAATCGTTGATTTGAGGTGCCGTAAAGATCCTTATACTATGAATATTTATGAGGTGAACCCGTATATGAACAAAAAAACGGTTGCTATTCTTTTCGGCGGGGCTTCATCTGAGCACGATGTAAGCACTGTTTCCGCAAAGGGTATTATATCAAATATAAACAAAGAAAAGTACAATCTGGTACTTCTGGGCATAACAAAAAACGGCGAATGGTTTTTGTTTGACGATGACATTAATATGTTGCCAAACGATAACTGGCTTACTTCAAAAAGCCTGAAAAGGGCATTCATTTCTCCCGATACATCTGTTCACGGCATTGTAACCGAAAACGGAGAAAAGATTTTTGTTGATGCTGTTTTTCCCGTGCTTCACGGCAAAAACGGAGAGGACGGAACTGTTCAGGGGCTTTTGCAGCTTGCTCAGATTCCGTTTGTCGGCTGTGATGCAACATCATCAGGCGTTTGTATGGATAAGGGAATTACAAATGCAGTGCTTGACGCTGTAGGAATAAAGCAGGCAAAATGGCTTTCCTTTTCCGAATATGAATACAGAAAAAATCCGAATGAATACATAAGCAGGGCATTTAAAGCGCTTGGCTCTCCCATATTTGTTAAGCCTGCAAATGCCGGTTCATCTGTAGGCATTTCAAAAGCAACCGATGAAAAAGAACTGGAAAACGGAATTGAAATTGCTTTTAAAGAGGATAAAAAGGTTGTGCTTGAGGAATTTATAGACGGCTTTGAGGTTGAATGTGCAGTGCTCGGAAATGATGAGCCTGTTGCCGCAGAGGTTGGTGAAATTCTTGCAGCAGCAGAGTTTTATGACTTTGATGCTAAATACAACAACCCCGAATCACAGACCCTTATTCCTGCAAGAATTCCGAAGAAAAAACGCGACGAGGTCCGCGAAGCTGCATTAAAAGCATATAAAGCTCTTGGCTGTGAAGGCCTTTCAAGAGTTGATTTTTTTGTTAAGAAAAGCACAGATGAAGTTCTTTTAAATGAAATCAACACCATTCCGGGGCAGACACCTATCAGTATGTATCCCAAACTTTTTGAAGCAGCAGGTGTTTCCTATCCCGAGCTTATAGATAAGCTGATAGATCTGGCTTTGCAAAGAGGAGGAAAAATTTAATGGACAAAAGACCGATTGGAATATTCGACTCGGGGCTTGGCGGTCTTTCTGCTGTTAAAACGTTTTTAAAGCACCTTCCGCAGGAGGATATAATATATTTCGGAGATACACAGCGTGTGCCATACGGCTCCCGAAGCGAAAAAACAATAGAAGCCTTCGCTGAGCAGGATATTGCATTTCTTGAGCAATTCAACTGCAAGCTTATTATAGCGGCCTGCGGAACCGTTTCATCTGTTGCTATTAAATCACCTTTTAAAATGAAAGAGCCTTTTATAGGCGTTGTTAAGCCATCTGCTGCTGCCGCCGTAACAGCTACAAAAAATAATAAAATAGGGATTATGGCAACTGCAGCATCAATCAGCAGCGGTTCATATACAAAGGAAATTCAGAAACTAAAGCCTGAGGCTGAAGTTTTCGGTGTTTCCTGTCCGGTGCTTGTTACACTTGTTGAAAACAACTGGATTGATGAGGATGACTACATTTCACGAGAAATAATTAAAAGATATGTACAGCCGCTTCTTGCAGACGGTGTGGACACAATTATTTTAGGCTGCACCCATTTCCCTCATCTGGCTCCGCTTATTCAAAGTGTTGTAGGCAATGATATTACATTGATTGACAGCGGTTATGAAGCAGTTATGGAGGCAAAAAATATTCTGCAGGAAATGGACATTGCGAACAGCAATGATCATATTGCAACGGCTAAATATTATGTATCTGACAAAATGCAGAATTTTTCAACTATAGCAAACTACCTGCTTGGAACGGATATTTCAGGCGAGGTTGAATACAAGGATATAACGGAATAATTTTTATTTATGGACAGAATACTTTTAGAAATTACGGGCACACAGCGTGTGGACGGGCAAAAGGATCAGCTTGAACTTACCACAATGGGCACGCTGCGGGATGACGGCACTGCATATATTATCAGATATACCGAGGAGCAAGAGCCTCCGCTTTCACCTGTTAAGGTTACGGTAAGAATCCAAAAGGATGAAAGTGCCGTTGAGATGACACGCACAGGTGCATATGACGGCTGCCTGCTTATTGAAAAATCAAAGAGAAATCTTTGTCACTACGGTACAGAGGTCGGAAATCTGCTTATGGGAATTTACGGCAGAGAAATTGAAGCAAGCCTTAATGAAAACGGCGGCAGCTTTAAATTCGGATACGATATCGATGTTAACGGTGCCGTCGCTTCAAAGAACACAATAAATATGGTTTTCAGCAAAAGCCACAATCAATAATAAAAAACAGGAGCATTAAAAATGTCTTTAATAGTAAAACAAACACAGCTTGAATTAAGAGAAAAAATACTTGATGCCCTCGGCAGAGCTATTGCAAACGGCGAACTGCCTGCTGAGCCGATACCTGATTTTATCATAGAAAAGCCGTCTAACAGTGCAAACGGCGATTTTTCAACAAACGTTGCGATGGCAGGTGCAAAAGCCTTTAAAAAGGCACCAAGAATAATTTCGGAAAATATTGTTAATAATCTTGATTTGGAGGGCTCTCTTTTTGACAGAGCGGAAATTGCAGGCCCGGGATTTATAAATTTCTTCCTTTCACAGCAGTATTACACGGAAATTCTTAAGGACATCGCGGCAAAGGGCGAGGATTACGGTAAATCTGATTACGGCAAAAACAAAAAGGTTATCGTTGAATTCGTTTCCGCAAACCCTACAGGTCCTATGCATATAGGAAACGCAAGAGGGGGTGCGATCGGCGACTGCCTTGCCGCTGTGCTTGACTATGCAGGCTACAATGTAAGCCGTGAATTCTATGTTAACGATGCCGGAAATCAGATTGAAAAATTTGCTACATCTCTTGAAGTACGCTATCTTCAGTTATACAAAAACGATGTTGAAATGCCTGAGGATGCTTACCATGGTGCCGATATTACAGAGCATGCCAAAGCTTTTGCCGAGGAATTCGGAGATAAATATGTTGAAGCAGCAGGCGAAGAAAGAAGAAATGCTCTTGTAGACTTTGCACTTCCGAAAAACATTGCAGGACTTGAAAGAGATTTGCTTCAGTACAGAATCAGGTATGACCGCTGGTTCAAGGAAAGCAGTCTTCACAATGACGGGTCTGTTACGGAAATTATTGAAAATCTTAAAGCACTCGGTGTAACATATGAGCAGGATGGTGCACTTTGGTTCAAGGCATCCGAATTCGGCAATGACAAGGATATTGTGCTTATCCGTGCAAACGGTCTGCCAACCTATATTGTGCCGGATATTGCATATCATTACAATAAGCTTGTAACAAGAGGAAACGATTTTGCAGTAGACGTGCTCGGTGCTGACCATCACGGCTACGTTCCGCGTATGAAAGCTGCGCTGACTGCGCTCGGCATTGATGCAGACAGGCTTAACTGTGTAATTATGCAGATGGTTAGATTGGTACGTGATGGTGAAACAATCAAGCTTTCAAAACGTTCAGGCAAGGCTATAACCCTCACCACACTGCTTGAAGAGGTCCCTATTGATGCTGCAAGATTCTTCTTCAATCTTCGTGAACCAAATTCACATTTTGATTTTGATTTGGATTTGGCAGCACAGGAAACAAGCCAGAATCCCGTATATTATGTTCAGTATGCACACGCACGCATCTGTTCCATACTGAAAAAAGCCGAAGGCGAAGGTATTGTACTCCGCACAGCAGCAGATGCAGAGCTTAATCTTCTTACACAAAAAGAAGAAAAGGAATTGATAAGCCATCTTTCCGCTTTAACAGATGAAATTGTTACAGCAGCAAAAGCATATGACCCTGCCAAAATCACACATTATGTTATTGAGCTTGCAACCCTATTTCACAAATTCTATAATGCACAGCGTGTTATGTGTGATGATGAGGGCTTAATGCAAGCAAGATTAAATCTTTGTGTTTCTGTTAAAGATACTATTAAAAATATACTTACAATGCTTAAAATTGATGCACCGGAAACGATGTAACTTGTCAGTAAACAAATATCCAAAGAGAGGTATAATATGTCAGTAAGAAGTAAAATTCTTCACAGTGTTGGCAACAGCGTATTCAGATACATTTATAAAAATCCTCAGAAAAATATGCTTCGCCTTGTTAAAATAGGTAAAAAATTCGCAGGAAAAATGTATCCCGAAAGCACCTTTACAACGCCTATTGATATAATTTCAAATGAAAATAACATATGGCATCAATACCTTTTCAACGGCATCAATGATGTAGATAAAGATTTTCTTCGTAAGGCCGCACTTACCTTTGCTATTGATTTAGGCTTAATCGGAACATCAACACTTCGCAGAAAAAGGGACGAGCTTCATTGCAATATTCCATGGGTGGTTCTTCTTGATCCGACCTCTGCCTGCAACCTTAAATGTAAAGGCTGCTGGGCGGCAGAATACGGCTATAAATCAAGCCTTACTATTGATGAGATGAGAAAGATAATTTCCGAAAGCAAGGCACTCGGTACACATTTCTTTATGTATACAGGCGGCGAGCCGCTTATCCGCAAAAAGGATTTGATAACTCTTGCCCTTGAAAATCAGGACTGTATTTTCCTTGCCTTTACGAACGGAACTCTTGTTGATGAAGAATTCTGCAGGGATTTAAAAAAATGCGGCAACTTCGGCCTTGCCCTTTCAATTGAGGGTACAGAAGAAACAAATGATGACCGACGCGGAAGCGGAGCTTACAAAGCAACCGTTGAGGCAATGGCTCTGTTAAAAAAGCACGGCTGTATTTTCGGCACATCTGTCTGCTACACAAGCAAAAACTATGCCGCTGTTACAAGTGATGAATTTTATGATAAGATGATAGAATACGGCAACAAATATATGTGGTATTTCCACTATATGCCTGTTGGCGGTGATGCAGATACAGATTTGCTTTTAACTCCCGAACAGCGCGAACATGTTTACCGTTCTATCCGTGAAAAAAGAGATAACAGAACGGGCAAGCCTATTTTTACGGTAGACTTTCAGAACGATGCCGAATTTGTAGGCGGCTGTATTGCAGGCGGAAGAAACTATTTCCACGTTAATTCCGAGGGTGATGTTGAGCCCTGTGTGTTCATTCATTATTCCGATTCAAACATTCGTGAAAAATCAATTATGGAATGCTTAAAATCACCATTGTTTAAGGAATACTACAAGGGTCAGCCGTTTAATAAAAATATGCTTCGTCCCTGCCCTATGCTTGAAAATCCGAAGGCACTGCGCAAAATGGTTGAGCGCAGCGGTGCAAAATCAACAAATCTGCTTTGTGCAGAAAGTGCAGATACCTTATGTGCAAAATGCGATGAATATGCAAAAAACTGGGCACCTAAAGCAAAGGAAATCTGGGAGGAAAAGGAACGCTTTAAACCCTTTACCCAGTATTACCGTGATACAGCTGAAGGAAAAACAGGTTATAAACCTGAAGATTATGAATAAAAGACAATAAAAAGCAGAGTGATGTTTGTCACTCTGCTTTAACTATTTTGTATATATCGGACTTGTAATTGCAAGCGGCTGTTCCCTGCCGTCTATTCTTCCCCAAAGCTCAGCTCTGTACCATTGCTTTTCTTTGATTTCAATTTCAGCAGCACTCGTATCCTTAGAAATTTCACAAACAACAGCACCGCCGTTTGTTACAAGCTTTATTGTTTTATATTCAATGCTTTTATTGACGGCATTATTTTTTCTTGCATTATAATCTGCAATAAAATTAAATTCTGCTTTTCCGCCTGGCACTGTATCGCCTATCCGGTATTCCCTGCCGTTACTATAGACAGTAAATGAAAATTCTGCACCAACAGAAACAATGGTTCTGCCTTTATGAATTGCTTTTAGTGCATTTTCTGCATTAACTTTACCATCAAAATCAAGATATGTGCAGCCGAAAAGTGTGTTTTCCTTCTGCGGTCTGTGCCAGTCCTTACCGTAGCTTGCCGCAAGGTGACAGCCCTTATCAAGCAGCGATGTCCACATAGCGGTTGCTCTGTCATTTTCCGTGTTGCCGTCGTGAAATGCCTCATGCCATATTTCTATGTAATCAACATTTTCCCATTTTTCAACATTGAATTCCCATCTGCCGCCTGTGCATATGGGAGAACCGCACTGATACGGGTGAGCAACCCCTACGATGCCTCCCGCTGCCTTAACTGCACTGATTTTTTCATCTATATTATTCGGCACGGCATCACGCCAGTCAACAAAGCTTTTTGCACCAAGAACAAGCATATGCCCGAAATAAGTTGTCCATTCTATCCCCTTGATAAACGGAATGATTTTTTCATCCAGTTCCTCTGTACCTGTAAACGTATTATGATCTGTAAGTGCTATAAGCGAAAGTCCGTCCGACACGGCAGCTTTCTGCAAGGCTTCAGGTGTAAAATCCCCGTCTGAATGTATTGTATGGCAATGAAGCTCAACAGGAAGATAGCTCATCTCTTTTCCTCCCCTGTAATCTTAATCGTATAGCTTACCTCACAGGCACAGCAATGAACATTCAGCACAACCTGCCATTCACCGCTGTGAATTTCACCCTTCACAAAGCCTGCCGATGCAAAATCTCTGCCTATTTCGTGGTGTTGCCTGTCCGCCTGCCTGTGTGCCGCTCCTCTGTAGTTCCCGTTATCATCAAGTGAAAGTGTGATAAGATTTTTAACAGGCAGAAAATCCTGCGGCATTGCAGAGTATGCATCACCAAGATATTTTTCAATACTCTCTTCAAGCATTTTCATTGCCGCAGTCTCATCTCCAAACAGCTTCGGTGAATATTCATAATCAATCATCAGCTTTTCCGTTCCGTTTGGAACATTGAATGTAAGCACAACATTTGTTTTATCCTGTTCAGGTGTAACCTTACCCGTTTTTTCAAAAATAAGCATACCGCACCTCCGTAACAATTTAATTATAATAGTATTACAGTTCTTTTGCAATCAGTTGAATTAATAATTATAAAATGTTATTATTAATTATCGAAGCAAAGCACGATAAAATTAATAGTAAGTTTTACTAAACTATTCAAATCTATAATTTGAATAGCATCAAGTGATTCTTGTACTGAATTAGGGTGATATTTATGGAAATTAATTTATGTAAATGGATGGCAGAACTCAATGCCGACTTGCCTGTTCTGCAGTATAACATACCCGGAACACATGATTCCGTTACGAAGTATGTTCAGTTTTCCTATATAACAAAGTGTCAGAATCTTGATATATATGAACAGCTCTGCCTTGGCATACGTGCACTTGACATAAGAGTTGCCGGTAAGAATGAGCGCCTTAAAATGGTGCACGCATTTGCCAAAGCATTCAACACACCAAACCATTTCGGAAAGCAAATGGACTTATCCGACGTGCTGGAACATTGCTTCCGCTTTCTTGAAGAAAATCCGAGTGAAACAATCATTTTTCAGTTTAAAAATGACAGCGGCAAAGAAAATGAAACGTGCTTTGATAATTTATTTTATACCTATATTAAAGGCAATGAAAATAAATGGTTTCTTGAAAACCGTGTGCCTGCACTTGGCGAAACAAGAGGAAAAATTGTGCTTATCCGCCGCTGCAAAATGTATGAAAAGGAGGAATTTACACCTCTCAACACAGGCATAGATTTTTCACACTGGATTGAACAGGATGTTGTAAAGCCCTACCCGTTGCTGCTTGAAACAGGCGGAAAGCATAATGCCGAATTCATTATTCAGGACAGATACAAATACACACCAATTCCAAAGTGGAATGAATGTGCCAGGATGTTTCTTGATAATTCAGCGCCCTTCTATGAAAAATATGCAATAAACTATCTTTCAACCGCAGGCGGATTAAAAGGACCCCGCGGCAATGCAAAATATATTAATTCCCAATTTATGGATTACAAACTGATTAAGGGCAGTTACTACGGAATCATATTCTGTGACTTCCCGACCAAGGAATTAACATCAAAAATAATTGAAACAAATTTATAAAAATACAATCTTACATATGTACGCTTTTAAGCAATATGATAAATTTGCAAAATTATGACAGTTTTTTATCACATTTCACTTGAAGATAACAGGCATATTGGTTATAATATGTTTGGTAATTTGATAAAAATTATTAGCAAAACTGGAAGGAGTATTAAATATGACTTATTCACATGAAGTTGAACAGATGTGTACCGTAAAAAAAGGTCCTCATCATGGTCCGGCTCCAATTCCTGAAGAGGGAAAATGGGTAAAATCTTATCAAATCAGCGACATCAGCGGTTTCTCACACGGTATCGGCTGGTGCGCACCTCAGCAGGGTGCCTGCAAAATCAGCCTTAATGTTAAGGAAGGTATTGTTGAAGAGGCTCTTGTTGAAACAATCGGCTGCTCAGGTATGACTCACTCTGCTGCTATGGCTGCAGAAATTCTTCCTGGCAAAACTCTTCTTGAGTGCCTTAACACAGACCTTGTTTGTGACGCTATCAACGTTGCTATGAGAGAAATCTTCAAGCAGCTTGCTTACGGTCGTTCACAGAGTGCTTTCTCAGAGGATGGTCTTGTTGTAGGTGCTGCTCTTGAGGATTTAGGTAAAGGTCTTCGCAGCCAGGTTGGTACAATGTTCTCAACAAAGCTTAAGGGTGTTCGTTACATGGAAATGGCCGAGGGTTATGTTACCCGTATGGCTCTTGACGAAGAGGGCGAGGTTATCGGCTACGAATTCGTTAAGGTTGGAAAGATGCTTGAGGATATCCGTCACGGTAAAACACCTGATGAGGCTTACAAGGCTAACATCGGTAACTACGGTCGTTTTGCAAATGCTGCAAAATATATTGACCCTCGTGAAGAATAAGATAAGGAGGAACGTAAAATGGCAAATGATGTAAAATTTGAAGGCAAGGAAAGAAGACTTGCCAAAATCGAAAAATGTCTTGCAGAGTACGGTCTTTCAAGTCTTGAAGAAGCAAGAGATTTATGTTTATCAAAGGGCATTGATGTAGATGCTATCGTTAAAGGCGTTCAGCCAATCGCATTTGAGAATGCAAGCTGGGCTTACACACTCGGTGCCGCAGTTGCTATTAAGAGCGGTGTTAAAACTGCTTCTGAAGCTTCAGCAAAAATCGGTATCGGTCTTCAGGCTTTCTGTATTCCGGGTTCAGTTGCTGAGCAGAGAAATGTAGGCTTAGGTCACGGTAACCTTGGTGCAAGACTTCTCAGCGAGGAAACAAAGTGCTTTGCATTCCTTGCAGGTCACGAAAGCTTTGCCGCTGCAGAGGGTGCTATCGGTATTGCCCGCACAGCTAATAAGGTTCGTAAAGAGCCTCTCAGAGTTATTCTTAACGGTCTTGGAAAAGACGCTGCTTATATCATTTCAAGAATCAACGGCTTCACTTATGTAAAAACAGACTATGATTTCTACACAGGCGAACTTAAGATTGTTGAAACAAAGGCTTTCTCAGACGGTGAAAGAGCTGCAGTTAAGTGCTACGGTGCAAACGATGTTCTTGAAGGTGTTGCAATTATGAAGGAAGAGGGCGTTGATGTTTCTATCACAGGTAACTCAACAAACCCAACACGTTTCCAGCATCTTGTTGCAGGCACTTACAAGAAGTGGGCTCTTGAAAACGGCAAGTCATACTTCTCAGTAGCATCAGGCGGCGGCACAGGCCGTACACTTCATCCTGATAACATGGCTGCCGGTCCTGCTTCATACGGTTTAACAGACTCTATGGGCCGTATGCACGGTGACGCTCAGTTTGCCGGTTCTTCATCAGTTCCTGCCCACGTTGAAATGATGGGTCTTATCGGTATGGGTAACAACCCAATGGTAGGTGCAACAGTTGCAACAGCAGTTGCGATTGAAGAGGCTGTGAAATAAATTTAGCTTTCTTTTTACGGGAGAATCTGAAAGGATTCTCCCCTTTTTTATTGAAAATAAAAAAATACTTGCACTAAAAAGCAAACTGTAGTATAATCATTACGAAAACGGGGAGGCCGAACGGCCTGAGAGTAAACCTTAAGGTTTTTACCCTTCGAACCTGATACAGATAATACTGACGCAGGAAAATATGGAAATATGCAGAATGATTACTATTATTCCGAAATTGCAGAATTTTGCTTTTTTAGGGTATAATATTATTTTCTGTATACTATGCCAGTGCGTCTGCACTGGCTTTTTTGTTTTTTAAGGAAATACATGATGAAAAGATTAAATAAGCTTGCTCCTATACTCGTAATCATTGTTTTACTTACAGCCTGGGAGTTTACGGTTAAAATTGCACATATTCCGCTTTATGTTCTTCCGGCACCAAGTGCCGCAATCGGTACTTTTGTTCAGGAATTTCCCACGCTTATAAGGCATGCAGGAATTACGGTTATGGAAGCCTTGGCAGGAATGGGAATTGCATTTGCAATAGCAATTGCAATCGGAATTCTTATTGATGCTATGCCAACATTTAAAAAATGCATTTATCCCATACTTGTTGTAACACAAACCGTGCCGGTAATTGTGCTTGCACCTATTTTTGTAATATATATGGGTTTTGGATATGCACCGAAAATTCTTACAGTTGTACTTATGTGCTTTTTTCCGATTGTTGTAAGCTTTAGTGACGGCTTAGGTCAGATGGATAAGGAATATTTGAATTTAATTCGTACATACGGCGGCTCAAAATTTCAGCTTTACAAAATTGTAAAAATTCCATCTGCAATGATTTCATTGCTTTCCGGCTTGAAGGTTGCTGCAACCTACAGTATAAGCGGAGCAGTTGTAGGTGAATGGATTGCAGCGCAAAGCGGTCTTGGCTATTATTTGATTCGCGCAAAAAACGGTTATATGCTTGATAAGGTTTTTGCCTGTGTTTTAATCATTATCATATTAAGTCTGATGATGAATGGGGTTGTAAAGCTTTTTGGATATGCAATGCTGCCGTCACAACGCAAAAAAAGGAAATAAAAACCTTGTAAGCGTGCACATTACAAAGTTTTTAAATAATATTTATAAGAGGAAAAACTATGAAAAGTAAATTTAAAAGAGCAGTAATTATTGCAATGGCTGTTATTATTGCAATAGGTGCTTGTGCCTGTGCCGTAAAAAGCAATCCAAACACCACCGAACTGAAAAAAGTAACCGTTGTTCTTGATTATGTACCAAACACAAACCACACCGGTATGTATGTAGCACTCAACAAGGGATATTATGAAAATGAGGGTCTTGATGTTGAAATTATTGAACCTGTAGACTCTGCTACAGCAACATTAGTTGCTCAGCAAAAGGGAACCTTCGGTATCAGCTACCAGGAGGATGTTACAATCGCTTTAAGCAGTGCCGATCCTCTCCCTATAAAAGCTATTGCCACGATTATACAGCATAATACTTCCGGCTTTGTTTCACTTGCGGACAGCGGAATTGAATCACCTGCAGATTTTGAAGGCAAAACATATGCCGGCTGGGGAGGCGCTGGCGAATCGGCAGTATTGGAATCCTGCATGAAAAAGGTCGGTGCTGATTTTTCCAAGCTGAATACGGTTATCTCTGACGGTTCCGGATTTGAAGCGTTAGGAAAAAGCTGTGATATTATGTGGTTCTTCGAGGGTTGGGACAGTGTTATGGCTGAAATGAACGGAACACAGCTTAACTATATGGAATGCAGACAGCTTGATGAGCGTCTTGATTATTATACACCTGTAATTATCACAAGTGATGCTGTTATTGAGTCAGATCCCGAAATGATTTCTGCATTTCTTCGTGCCACTGAAAAGGGGTATAAGGATGTAATTGCAAATCCTGATGAATGCGCAGAAATTCTTTATGCTTATGCACCAGCATATGATTTAGAAATGCTGAAGAAATCTCAGGAATATCTTGCAGATAAATTTATGGAAGACACAAACACATGGGGAATTATGGAGGATGAGGTTTGGGATAACTATACAAACTTCCTTCAGGAATACGGCATTATAGACAAGGCATTATCTGCTGAAGACTGTTACACCAACGAATTCCTTGCAAAATAATAATTGCTTTCTTAACGGAGAACTATATGAAACTGAGTGTTAACGGACTGCGTTTTTCTTATTCTGATAAGCCAATTATAAATGACCTTTCTCTGAACATAAACAATGGTGAATTTGTCAGCATTTTAGGACCGTCCGGCTGCGGAAAATCCACATTGCTCAATATTTTCGCAGGCATTTTAAAACCACAGAGCGGAGAAATTCTTATTGATAACAAAAAATATGAAAAAGCAAATCAGCATTTTGCATATATGCCGCAAAACGATTTGCTTCTCCCCTGGAAAACGATTTTAGATAATGTTTGTCTTTACGGCGAAATTCATCACCATAAAAAAGAAATAAAAGAAACCGCACTTCATCAAATGGAAAAATTCGGTTTGAAAGGTTGTGAAAATAAATACCCAGATGAGCTTTCCGGAGGAATGCGCCAACGTGCAGCCTTTTTACGCACAACGCTGTGCAAGGCAGATATTTATCTTCTTGATGAGCCATTTGGTGCCCTTGATGTTATTACGCGCGGCGATATGCAGGATTGGCTTGCCGAACTTTGCAGCAATCTGAAAAAAACAATAATACTTGTAACGCATGATACAGATGAAGCAATTTATCTTTCAGACAGAATACTTATTCTCGGAGCACCCGGTGAGGGCATTCGTCGTGAAATTGTAATCACGGATAAAAACCGTTCACGAGAATGGCTTTATGAGCAGGGAAAGCTTCGTGCAGAAATTCACCGAATTATTAAAGGTGACCGCTATGAATGATAAACTTTCTTTAATTGATATTCATGCTCACCTTTCGTCAAAAAGTGAAGAAGAATTAGAACTGCGAAAAAATTTGGGGATTATCACCTGTTTTTCTGCAGGAACACCGCAGGAATGGCAAAATATAATTAAATTTCATAATCGTAAAGACGTAATGATTAGCTTTGGTATCCATCCATGGTATGCAGAACGCTTTGATGCACTAGAATACAAAGAATACTTTGAACAATGCGATTTCGTAGGTGAAATCGGCATAGACTCCTTTTGGTGCAATGTTCCGATTCCTATTCAGAAAAAATCATTTGAGCAGCAGTTGCAGATAGCCTCTGATTTGAAAAAACCGGTAATTCTTCACACGAAAGGGCAGGAAAGCCTGATCGCTGATATGATTAAGGATTTTTCTGAAAAAGTTTGTATTCATTGGTTTTCAGGAACAGAACGTGATTTTAACAGGTTTTTAAATCAAGACTGTTATTTTACACTTGGACCTGATACGGCGATGCTGTGCAAAAAAAACAATATTCTAAATCAAAGAATGGTTTCTGAAATTCCCGCATCACGTTTATTTCTTGAAACAGACGGCATAGATGCAATTGCATGGGCACACGGGATGAATACGATTGATTTAGCACAAATTCCCAAAGTATTAAAAGAAAATCTTGAATACACTGCGTTGATTAAAAACTGTTCTTCTGCAAGCATCTCCGAACAAATGCAAAACAATCTTAAAAACTTTCTGAATTAAAGCTAAAAACCCCGTTCGTCAGGAACGGGGTTTTTCAGCCTTCATCTATAATTTTTTGCAGTTCAGCAAGCCTTTCCTTAGGCAGAGCACTTCTGTCTTTAAGCGGATTATCTATTTTCAGATTCTCATATTTAAAAAAGCCCATTGTATGGAAAGCAAGAAGTTCATATTTTTCACATTTAAACTGCTTTGCAAAGGAAGCATATTTTTTAATTTTTTCCTCATTATCATTGATTCCCGGCACAACAACCGTTCTCAGCCACAGCTTTTTACCTGTTTCAGAACAGTATTTTCCTATATTAACAAAGTTTTCAAATGTACCCTTTGTATATCTTTGATAGCTTTCTTCATCATAAAACTTTATATCAAGAATCACCATATCGGCACCGTCTATACACCTTTTAACAGCATCTGTTAAAAGCACGCTGCCCGATGTATCAAGGCAATAATTAATTCCTTCCTGCTTCAGCAATGGTGAAACCTCATTTATAAACGAAGCATTAAGCAGCGGCTCACCGCCTGAAAAAGTTACTCCGCCGCCGTTTTTGAAATAAGGCTTGTATCGTTTTATCTTGCTATAAAGCTCCTCCGCTGAATACTCTCTGCCGCTTTTAAACCACGTATCGGGATTATGACAGTACGCACAACGAAGCGGACAGCCTGTAAAAAAAACACCGTATCGTATTCCCTCGCCATCAAGCGTAGCAAGGCTTTCAAAAGAATGTATATCTGCCATAATATCACCTTGTTATAAAATTCATCCTCTGCCCATTGAGAGGGACGTTTTCATATATTGCGTAATACGGGCAGATATTATCCACCCTGCAATTCCTTATAATTACACTATATAAACAATAACACAAAACCCATTGAAACACAATGATTTCAATGGGTTATTTTTATGTGTAAATAATTACATTGATGTATGGAAGGTTCTTGCAATAACCTCTTCCTGCTTTTCGCGGGTAAGCTTATTGAAGTTCACTGCATAGCCTGAAACACGGATTGTGAGTGACGGATAAAGAGTTGGGTCATTCATTGCATCAATCAGCTTCTGGCGGTTAAGCACATTTACATTAAGATGATGTGCATTCTGTGAAAAGTAACCGTCAAGCATGGTTGTCAAATGCTCAATTCTGTTATCCATATCTGAGCCGAGCGTATCAGGTGTAATGGAGAAGGTGTTTGATATACCATCCTGACAGCAGCCGTAATCCAGCTTAGCAACTGAGTTAAGAGAAGCAAGTGCACCCTCTGAATCTCTGCCGTGCATTGGGTTTGCACCCGGTGCAAAAGGCTCGCCGGCCTTACGTCCGTCAGGTGTTGAACCTGTTTTCTTACCGTACATAACATTTGATGTAATGGTAAGAATTGAAAGAGTGTGTTTAGCACCTCTGTAAGCAGGTGTTTTGCAAAGCTCTTTATAGAAGAAGCTTGTGAGCTCTTTAGCAATATCATCTACACGGTCATCATCGTTGCCGTATTTCGGGAAATCGCCCTCTGTTTTGAATTCTGTAATAATTCCTCTTTCGTCCTTAATCGGAGTAACCTTGGCATATTTAATTGCAGAAAGTGAGTCAACTGCAACGCTGAGACCTGAAACACCGAATGCCATAAGACGCTCTACATCCGTATCATGAAGACTCATCATAAGTCTTTCATAAGCATATTTATCGTGCATATAGTGAATAACATTCATTGTATTTACATAAAGGCGTGCCATCCAGGAAAGATACTCTTTATATGATTTGATAACCTTATCATAATCAAGCACCTTTTCATCAAAGGACTCGCTTTCAGGGGCAATCTGATCTCCGTGAATTTCATCCTTACCGCCGTTAAGAGCCATAAGAAGAATCTTTGCAAGGTTGCAGCGAGCGCCGAAGAACTGCATCTGCTTGCCCTCTTTCATTGCAGAAACGCAGCATGCAATAGCGTAGTCATCGCCGTAATCCTTTCTCATAACATCATCATTTTCATACTGAATTGAATCTGTATCAATAGAAACCTGAGCACAGAAGTTCTTGAAGCCCTGCGGTAATTTCTGACTCCAGAGAACAGTAATGTTAGGCTCTGCACTTGAACCGAGATTATAAAGAGTCTGAAGCACACGGAATGACGTTTTTGAAACCATATGCTTGCCTTCATTTGACACACCGCCGAGTGAACAGGTTACCCATACCGGATCACCTGCAAAGAGGTCATTATATTCAGGTGTGCGGAGATGGCGAACAAGACGAAGCTTAACAATAAGATCATCAATAAGCTCCTGTGCACCCTTTTCATCAAGTGTGCCCTCTGCAAAATCTCTTTCGATATAGCAGTCAATAAATTCTGCAATTCTGCCTATTGAGTTTGCAGCACCGTTCTGCTCCTTAACTGCACCAAGATAACCGAAATAGAGCCACTGGATAGCTTCTTTTGCATTCTGAGCAGGAACTGAAATATCACAGCCGTAATCAAGAGCCATAACCTTAAGCTGATTCATAAATTCAATCTGCTTTGCAAGGTCTTCAAGAAGATGGATAGACTCCTCATCAAGAAATTCCTTTTCGCCGAGCTTTTTCTTATCAAGCTTTTTCTGCTCAATAAGATAATCCATACCGTAAAGAGCAATTCTGCGGTAATCACCAATGATTCTTCCACGTGCATAAGCATCGGGAAGACCTGTTAAAATACCTGCGTGACGTGCTTTTTTCATTGTATCTGTATATGCACGGAACACACCTGTGTTATGTGTGGTTCTGTAAATAAACTCATCCTTGATTTTATCAGACATTTCATAACCGTAAGCCTCACAAGCCTGCGTAGCATTTCTGAAACCTGCGAATGGTGAAACGCCTCTCTTCAAAGGCTCATCCGTCTGTAAGCCGACAATAATATCATCTTCCTTAAGAACATAGCCCGGCTTATGTGAAAGAATTGTAACAACCTTGCTTGTGTCAACATCAAGCACGCCGCCCTTTTCATTTTCCGCAATAAGCAGTTCATTCAGTCTTTTGCTTACTCTTTCTGTTCTTTCAGTCGGAGTTTCAAGAAATGCAGCATCACCGTCATAAGCAGTATAGTTTCTGTTTATGAAATCACGCACATTTATTTCGTCACACCATGTGCCGGTTTTAAAACTTCTCCAAGCATTATTCATATTTATCCTCCTAATTATAATCACAGTTATAAACTGTTATATTGTTATTGCTCCATTATGATAGCAGACTTGCGATTATAAAGCAATTGATATTTGATTGCAAATTATTAATCTTTTTCAAATAATTATGGTTATTTTGCACAAATCTGTAGTTAATTTTGTCTAACCACAATTTATAGTGGTACATCACTTTTTATACATAATATATAGTGTTTTTTACAGCAACAAACATTTTTATACACTCTGTATTTACACTTTTGTAATATTTTCCATAAAAACACCTTTTTTCATCGGTTTTTTACTGATTTCAAGCCAAATATCAACGAAATCCTTGTCCGCAAAGCAAAATCTACATATGGTTATTGTTTTTCGATTTTTAAAAAAATTACACAATATCTTGTATTTTTTAAGAAAAAGTTATTGACAGTGGCACTATATTTTGGTATTATGATAACGCACTGCGAAATGCGTGTAACTTTTTTGTAACAATTAAAAAACGGCGCAAAACACGCTATACATAATATATAGAGCGCCTGATTTTGAAATATGGGGTAATGACTATGAAAATCATTAAAAGAAACGGCTCCGAAGCAGACTTTGATTTAAATAAAATAATTGTAGCCGTAACAAAAGCAAACTCTGCCAGTGAAAAGGAGGAACTCACCGCTTCACAGATTAAAGATATTGCGGAATATGTTGAGTTCAAAATTCAGAAGGCAAACCGTGCCCTTTCTGTTGAGGAAATCCAGGATGTTGTAGAAAATCAGATTATGGCTCAGGGTGCATTTGATGTTGCAAGAAGATATGTAAAATATCGTTACAACCGCTCCCTTATCCGTAAATCAAATACAACAGATAATCAGATTCTTACCCTTATTGAATGTAATAATGAAGAGGTTAAGCAGGAAAACTCCAATAAAAATCCAACCGTAAACAGTGTTCAGCGTGACTATATGGCGGGTGAGGTTTCAAAGGACCTTACAAAGCGTATCCTTTTACCTGCTGAAATTGTTGAGGCCCACGAAAACGGAATCATTCACTTCCACGATGCAGATTATTTTGCACAGCATATGCACAACTGCGATCTTGTTAACCTTGAGGATATGCTTCAGAACGGCACTGTTATCAGCGGCACTATGATTGAAAGACCTCATTCCTTCTCAACTGCCTGCAACATTGCTACTCAGATTATTGCACAGATTGCATCCAGCCAGTACGGCGGTCAGAGCATAAGCCTTTCTCACCTTGCACCATTTGTTGACTTGAGCAGACAGAAATTCAGAAAGGATGTTCGTGCAGAGCTTGAGGCTGCAGGCGTTGAGCCAACAGATGAGCAGGTTGATAAAATTACCGAAATTCGCGTAAGAGATGAAATTAACCGCGGTGTTCAGATGATTCAGTATCAGGTTATCACGCTTATGACCACCAACGGCCAGGCTCCTTTTGTAACAGTATTTATGTATCTTGACGAGGTTCCCGAGGGTCAGACACGCAACGACTTGAAGCTTATCATTGAAGAGGTTCTTCGCCAGCGTATAAAAGGTGTAAAAAACGAGAGCGGTGTATGGATTACCCCTGCTTTCCCAAAGCTTATTTATGTTCTTGATGAGGACAATATCACAGAAGGCTCAAAATACTGGGATGTTACCTGCCTTGCTGCCGAATGCACGGCTAAGCGTCTGGTTCCTGATTATATTTCAGCTAAAAAGATGAAGGAGCTTAAGGTTGACAAAAACGGTAATTCAAATGTTTACACCTGTATGGGCTGCCGTTCCTTCCTTACCCCGTATGTTGACCCGGCAACCAATAAACCAAAATATTACGGACGCTTTAATCAGGGTGTTGTTACACTTAACCTTGTTGATATTGCCTGCTCTTCGGGCGGAGATATGACAAAGTTCTGGAATATATTTGATGAAAGGCTTGATCTTTGCTATCGCGCATTAATGTGCCGCCACAACAGACTTCTCGGCACACCGAGTGACGTTGCACCTATTTTGTGGCAGTACGGTGCTCTTGCAAGACTTAAAAAGGGTGAAACGATAGACAAGCTTCTTTTCGGCGGCTATTCAACCATTTCACTTGGTTATGCAGGACTTTACGAATGTGTTAAATATATGACAGGCAAGAGCCATACGGATCCTGCTGCTAAGGATTTTGCACTTTCAGTTATGCAGAAGATGAACGATGCATGCCAGACATGGAAGAAGCAGGAAAACATTGACTTCTCTGTTTACGGCACTCCGCTTGAATCAACTACATACAAGTTCTCAAAATGCCTTCAGAAGCGCTTCGGAAAAATTCCGGGCGTTACAGATAAAAACTATATTACAAACAGCTATCATGTTCACGTAACCGAAGAAATTGATGCATTCACAAAGCTTTCATTTGAGTCTGAATTCCAGCGTCTTTCTCCCGGCGGTGCCATCAGCTATGTTGAGGTTCCGAATATGCAGGATAATATCCCTGCCGTGTTAAGTGTTATGCAGTATATTTATGATCATATTATGTATGCAGAACTTAACACCAAGAGTGACTATTGCCAGTGCTGCGGCTACAACGGTGAAATTCAGGTTGTAGATAATGGTGAAGGCAAACTTGTTTGGAGATGCCCGAACTGCGGCAATGAGAATCAGGATAAAATGAATGTTGCCCGCCGCACCTGCGGATATATCGGCACACAATTCTGGAATCAGGGCAGAACACAGGAAATAAAAGAGAGAGTGTTACATTTATAATGAATGTTGCAGAAATTAAAACAAACGATATTGCAAACGGAGAGGGCGTACGTACCTCTCTTTTTGTATCGGGCTGCCGCCACTGCTGCCCCGATTGCTTCAATGCTATGGCTTGGGATTTCAGCTACGGAAAACCATTTACCGAGGAAACGGAAAAGGAAATACTTGACTCGCTTAAGCCAATGTGGATTGCCGGTCTGTCCATACTTGGGGGAGAGCCTTTTGAGCCTGAAAATCAAAAAACACTTTTGAAATTTATAAAGAAGTTTAAAGCGCAGTATCCGAACAAAACCATATGGTGCTACAGCGGCTTCACCTTTGAAGAAATCACAGGCAGGAAGCCATCCCGTGCTTATACGGATATTTCGGCTGAACTGCTAAAAACCATTGATATACTTGTAGACGGCAGATTTGAAAAAGAGCAGAAAAACATCACCCTAAAATTCCGCGGTTCCGAAAATCAAAGAGTTATTGATGTTCAGAAAACATTAAAGCAGAATGAAATCATTTTATACCTTAACTAAATCTTAATATTTTCTTTACTGCATTAAGCATCTTATATATTAAAATAAAGCACATAGAAGGAAAGCCTTTTATGTGCTTTTTGCTGTTAGGAGGAAGAATGATGAACCAAGGCACCAACAAACATAGAAAATCCACAGGTATAATTGTATTGATTTTGATTATACTGATTGCAATATCAGGAGCTATTCTTACTTGCATCATTAAAAACTCAGGAAATACACTAAATTCAGGCACAATATTTTCCGAAAACAGTGCCGAAAAAACCATTCAGAATTATGCGGATAAAAATGGTATTGACTATAATGAATATCCCCAACAGCTTATTTCGCTGCTGGAGCGGAACATCGAAACAAAGGATTTTGTGCTTTCCTATCCAACAGAACATAATCAGGAGCATAACCTTGATATGAGCGAATATGAAAATTGCGATGCCATTCCTCTTTTCATGCAGTGGGACAAGCGCTGGGGCTATATTAAATACAGCGGAGATGTTGCAGGACTTACAGGCTGCGGACCTGTCTGCCTTTCAATGGCGGCGTATTATCTGACGAAGGATTCTGATATGTCCCCTGATAAAATCATTGAATTTGCAAAGAAAAACGGATATGCTCTTAACGGCATAACAGAAAAAGGCTCCTCATGGAAATTAATCAGCGAGGGCGGCATAGAGCTCGGTTTTGATGTTACGGAAATACCGCTGGATGAAAACAGAATCGTAAAAAATCTCACGGTCGGAAATCCTGTAATCTGCTCCATGGGACCGGGAGATTTTACCTCAACAGGTCATTTTATCGTTTTAACAGGATATAAGGATGGTAAAATAAGCGTTAATGATCCGAACAGCCATAAAAACTCTGAAAAGCTTTGGTCATATGAGGATATTAAAGATCAAATTATGAATTTATGGGTAATACGAAACAAGTGAAAATACAAAGCGGTTTCGCCTCTCTCTGACGAGGGCGGCTTTTTAGGGGACGATGACCACATCGCACCAAAAAGACGGCGGAGAATATCCGCCGTCTTTCATTATAAATAATTCTTAATTTCCGCAAGGGAATGAACAATATAATCTGCTTTAATGTCAGCCGAAACAGGAATTTTATCATAATTAAACCACATTGTTTTTATACCAGAGGAAACGCCGCCGCTTATATCAGCAGAAAGCGAATCACCTATCATAATAACCTCATTCTTCGGCACATTGCCAAGCCTTTCAAAGCAGGCATCAAAAAATGCCTTTTCGGGTTTAGGTGCACCAAGCTTCTCTGAATTAAAAATCTGCTTAAAATATTTCAGCATATCGGCATGATTAAGTCTTTTTAACTGCTGCTGGTAGGAGGCATTGCTTGCGACGCAAAGAACGTATCTGTCTGAAAGGTACTCCAGAATATCATATGCACCCTCAACAGGCTGCTTGCTTTCAGAAAAAAGCATTCTGAAATACTGCTCAAATTCAGGACCGTTCGCTGATATACCCAGCCTTTCAAAAACAGTTTTCCACCTGAGCTGATAAAGCGTCTGCTTATCAATCTCACCCGTTTCTATTTTACACCACAGTATATCATTAACCTCTTTAAAAACGGAAAAAACATTTTCATTGTAATTAAGGTTCCGATTTTTAAAGGCGGTTTTTATTGTTGATCTTGCACATTCGTTAAAATCAAGCAGCGTGTTATCAACATCAATCAAAACAGTTGTTATCATAACAAATTCTTCTCCGCATATTCAATCACATGTTCATCATTCGAGCAGATAATTTCTGTAGAAATTTCTTTAAGCTCATTGCTTGCATTTGAAACTGCATAGCAGGCACCCGCCGCCTTGAACATAGCCAGGTCATTGCCGCTGTCCCCTATCGCAATTGTTTTCTTAACATCAATTCCGATGGTATTGCATAATCTTAACAGCCCTGTACCTTTATCCGTGCCTTTATTCATTATCTCAAGGTTGTTCCCCATTGAGCTTACAACCTCTTCATAGGGAAAACGCACTTTCAGCTTTTCATTGCATTCTGCTCTTTCCCCCATATGCCTGAAAAAAACATCAAAAAGCTCAGGCTGAAGCCTGCCGCGTTCAATATCAGAATAGAAATCTTCAACAGGCTTTCTGCTTCGGTAAATAACCTTTCTGAATTTTGGATTAATTCTGTAATAATCAAAGCATTCTTCATTTATTTTCTTTACATCAGCCCATGGGTAACCGCCGCTGTAAATCTCTATGTAGGTTTCATAGGAATTCAGCAGCAAAAAAATTTCCTTTGCGGTTTCAGCAGGCACGATTGAGGAATAAACTGTTCCTCTGCCCTTTTCATATATGCCCGAACCATTTGAATAAACAAAGTATTGTATGTCCTCACAGCTTCTTAAAGTCTGCGGAATTTCATTATATGTGCGCCCCGTAACGGGAACCGTCATTATACCCCTTTTGCTCAAACGCTTTATTGCTTCAAGATTTTCGATACTCAGCTCTGAATTGCCGTTAAGCAACGTTCCGTCAATATCAACTGCAATTAGTGAAATGCTCATTTTTATTATTTCCTATAGTAAAACAGAGAATACTTCAGATTAATGAAATATCCTCTGCATTTCAATTCAATTATTTTACAAATTCCTTTGTAACCTTAACAATATTTTCAGCACTTAAGCCAAACTGCTTTAACAAATCCTTTGCAGGACCGCTGTGACCGAATTCATCATTAACCCCGATTCTCTTAACAGGAGTCGGGCATTTTTCGGAAAGACAGGAGCATACTGCTTCGCCAAGTCCGCCGATAATGCTATGCTCTTCAACAGTAATTACCTTGCCTGTTTTCTTTGCAGATGCCACAACAAGCTCTTCATCAAGCGGCTTGATTGTTGCAATATTGATTATCTCTGCGTTAATACCATCAGCCTCAAGCGCCTTTCCTGCTTCAATTGCTTCCGCAACCATAAGACCGTTTGCAATGATTGTTACATCCGTACCCTCTTTAACAACCTCGCCCTTTCCGATTTCAAACTTATAGCTTTCATCGTGGAAAACAGGAACAGCAAGTCTTCCGAATCTGAGGTAAACAGGACCCTCATATTTATAAGCTGCCTTAACAGCCTGCTTTGCTTCAACATCATCTGCAGGGCAGATAACAACCATACCCGGAATTGCACGCATAAGAGCAAAATCCTCACAGCACTGGTGAGATGCGCCATCCTCACCAACGGAAATACCTGCGTGAGTTGCACCGATTTTAACATTAAGGTGCGGATAGCCGATTGAATTTCTTATCTGCTCAAAGGCTCTGCCTGCTGCAAACATTGCAAAGCTTGACGCAAACGGAACAAGACCCATTGTGCTTAAGCCTGCTGCAACGCAAACCATATTTGCCTCTGCAATACCGCAATTGATATGGCGGTTCGGATATTCCTTTTTAAATATTCCTGTTTTTGTTGCTGCCGATAAGTCAGCATCAAGAACAACAAGATTATCTGCACCCTCAGCCGCAAGCTCCTTTAAAGCTGTGCCGTAGCTGTCACGGGTAGCAACACATTTTACTTCGCTCATTCTTATGCCTCCTTTAACTCTGCAAGCTTTGCATTAAGCTCTGCCATTGCTGTTTTATATTCCTGTTCATTAGGGGCTTTACCGTGCCAGCCTACTTCATTTTCCATATAGGAAACACCCTTGCCCTTAACGGTTTTCATAATAATTGCAAAAGGCTTTGTGCTCTGGTGGAACTTTTCAAATGCGGCTTCAATTTCATCAAGATCATTGCCATCAATAACAGCATAATCAAATCCGAATGCCTTTGCCTTTTCATCAATTGGCTCTGCACTCATAACCTCATCACAGCTTCCGTCTATCTGCAAGCCGTTTGAGTCAATAATAACACAAAGATTATCAAGATTATACTGAGATGCAAACATCATTGCTTCCCATACCTGACCCTCTTCAATTTCACCGTCACCAAGCATAGTATAAACTCTGATGTCATTATTTCCTATATATTTTGCACCCTTTGCCATTCCGCATGCTGCACTGATGCCCTGACCTAACGAGCCTGTGCTCATATCAACGCCCGGAACAGTGTTCATATTAGGATGACCCTGAAGATATGAACCTATATGGCGAAGTGTTTTTAAATCCTCAACAGGGAAAAAGCCTGAATATGCAAGTGCACTGTAAAGTGCAGGTGCAGCATGTCCTTTTGAAAGAACAAAGCGGTCACGGTTTCCCATTTTTGGATTTTTGGCATCAAATTTCATTTCTTTGCCGTACAAATATGCAAGAATATCTGCCGCGGAAAGACTTCCGCCGGGATGACCTGCCTTTGCATTATAGGTACCTTCAATAATTCCCAAGCGAATTTGGGTTGCAAGAATCTGAAGCTCCTTTTTAAGCTTGTTATCCATAATTAAACTCCTTTTTCAAATTATGCTATGAACTATTTTAACATTAAACCTGTAATACTGCAATAGAAAAAGTCAAAAAAAGAGGGAGGGTAAACAATCCCTCCCTGCAAACTGTTAATTTGTTAATTCATCACTGAGCAAAACCGCACATACAAGATACCGACTTGATTTATCACCTGATATACAGGTTGAAAGCACCAATATTCTGCTGTTTTCATCAAGCTTTGTATCAAGCTCATCCCTTACATTCTGAGCAACAGACTGCGGATTTGCTATCATTTTACAAAAATCCGTAAACACGGCATCATTGTTAAAATCAAACGAAGCCATAATATGCCTGTCATCATACTTAAAGGAGGATACAACCTGATAGGTTAGCTTTCTTTGGGGAAGATACACATTAAAATATCCGTTATTGTTAAAAAATACCTCGTCTTCAAAGTTATGAAGAGTTGTAAACATTGTATCCCCATATCCGTTATGACCATATACAAGCGTTACACGATCTGAAAAATCCTTTGAATTATATTTTTCGGTATAAATTGCACCGCTTGAAATATATGATTTATCAACCGAACTGTGCGTTAAATAGAATGTATCATCCGTACTGCTCTGAGCAATAGGATAATTAATATTTGTACCGTCTATTTTAATCCATGCATATACCTCATCATTACCCTGCTGCAGGGATGCAAAATCAATTGGATTATATGCAAGCATTTCCGCTTCAGATGATGAAGCCGGCAATGTGCTTATATTGTTATACTCATTTTTGGCAGCGGAACTGTTGTAAAAATTATATGCAAAATACACCGCCGCCGAAATAAACACGATAATTAAAACAATTATTACTGTATTTTTAAATGCTTTTTTATTTGAATTTACAGTCATTTCTTTCTCCGAAGCTATGCAAGCTTTGCCTTACCTGTGCAAAGCTCATAATATCTTCCTTTAAGTTCAAGCAGCACCTCATGATTTCCTCTTTCAAGAATTTCGCCGTACTCAAGCACCATAATTGCATCTGAATTTCTTACTGTTGAAAGTCTGTGAGCAATAACAAATACCGTTCTGCCCACCATAAGCCTATCCATACCGTGCTCAATATGAAGCTCTGTTCTTGTATCAACAGATGAGGTTGCTTCATCAAGAATAAGCACTGCGGGCTTTGCTGCTGCGGCTCTTGCAATTGCAAGAAGCTGCCTCTGACCCTGTGAAAGATTCTCTCCGTCACCTGATATCACCGTATTATAACCCTCTGGCAGACGTCTGATAAAGCTGTGTGCAGATGCAAGCTTTGCCGCTTCAATACACTCCTCATCTGTTGCATCGAGCCTGCCGTAGCGGATATTATCCATAACCGTGCCTGTAAACAAATGTGTATCCTGAAGAACAATTGAAAGCGATTTTCTCAAATCATCCTTTTTAATACGCTTAATATCTATTCCGTCATAGGTGATAACACCCTCCTGAATATCGTAAAAGCGGTTAATAAGGTTCGTAATTGTTGTTTTCCCTGCACCCGTTGAGCCTACAAATGCAATTTTCTGACCGGGCTTAGCATAAAGACTTATATTTTTAAGAACCGTTTTTTCCGGAACATAACCGAAGGTAACATTTTCAAAGATAACATTGCCCTCCACAGGAGTAAGCACACCGTTATCATTCCAAAACCATTTTCTTTCATCGTTTTCAAACTTTTCTTCAAGTGTTACTGTGCCATCATCAACCTCAGACTCCATACCCATAACTTCAAACACACGCTCAGCGCCTGCAAGAGCGGAGAAAATATTGTTCATCTGGTTCATAACCTGATCAATAGGCTGCCTGAATTGCTTGGCATAGCTGAGAAAGGTAAAGAAGGTTCCTATTCCAAGGGAACTTGTTAATACAAGTATTCCGCCTACAAGAGTTATGGTTGCATACAGTGCATTGTTTATACCGGTTGAGCAAGGACCCATAATGCCCGAATAAAAGTTTGCATTTGTAGCGACCTTGCGGAATTTTGAGTTGAGATTATCAAAATCTTCAATAGCCTGTGCTTCATGATTGAATACTTTAACAACCTTCATTCCTTCAATTGTTTCCTCAATATTTCCGTTCATAGCCCCAAGTGCTTCCTGCTGAGCATTAAAGTACTTTTTTGTATGCTTTGCAATATTTATTGAATTTATAACCATTATAATAAGGAAAACAAAGGCTACTATAAATAATTGCCATTCAAGTACTATCATCATGGCAACAATACTTACAAATGAAAAAACAGATGAAACAAACTGCACAATGGTTTGTTCAAGCATCAGCTGAATATTATCAACATCATTTGTAAAACGGCTCATAATTTCACCGTGCGTTTTACTGTCAAAATATCTGAGCGGCAGAGTCTGCAAATGGTTAAACAAATCTTTTCTTATAATATTTGTTGTTTTGTATGCAACAGACACCATAATTTTAGACTGAATAAAGGTAAATAATGCAGCACCGATATAAAATACGGATACTATAACAAGGTTGATCACAAGCTGCTTGATACCCGCTGTTGCAAAATCTCCCGCCTTAATAGATGAAGCAATATCATCAAGAATCGGCTTGAGCCAGTAAGATGCCCCTGTTGAACAAAGCGTGCTGCAGATAAGTGCAATTAAAACAATAAGCAAAAGCAGTTTGCTTCTTCCGATATATTTAATAATATGTGATAAGGTTTTCTTTGTGTTTTTCGGTTTCTGATTTCCGGGATTTCTTCCGGAAGGTCCCATAGGCGGCATTATTCAAGCACCCCCTTTTTCTGTGTGTTGCATATTTCCTGATAAATCTCATTTGATTCCATCAGTTCCTCATGTGTTCCTATACCTTTAATCTGACCGTCATCAATAACAAGGATTTTATCAGCCTCCTGCACAGATGAAATTCGCTGAGCAATAATAAATATTGTTGTTTCTTTAAGATCACTGTAAAAGCTTTCTCTGATTTTTGCTTCTGTTGCAGTATCAACCGCACTTGTTGAATCATCAAGAATAAGAATTTTAGGATTTTTTATCATAGCTCTTGCGATACATAGCCTCTGCTTCTGACCGCCTGAAAGGTTAAGACCTCCCTGAGCAAGAAAAGTATCATATCCGTCAGGCTGATTCATAATGAAATCATGTGCCTGTGCTGCTTTGCAGGCGGCAACAATTTCTTCATCTGTTGCATCCTGCTTTCCCCAACGGATATTATCCTTGATTGTTCCTGTGAAAAGTACATTTTTTTGAAGTACAACGCCAATCATATCACGAAGTGATGTTATATCATAATCTTTTACATTAATACCATCAATTAAAACACTGCCCTCAGTTACATCATAAAGACGCGGAATGAGGTTCACAAGACTTGACTTTCCGCAGCCTGTTCCGCCTACAATACCTATGATTTCACCGGGATTGGCTGTAAATGTAATATGATCAAGTATATTATCACCGGAGGTATCAACGGAATATTTAAAGGAAACATCCTTGAATTCAACCTTTCCCTTTTTAGCTTCTGTTGACGGAATATACGGTTTCTCACAATTTTTAATATCAATATCCGTATTAAGCACTTCAACCACACGGTCTCCGCACGCCTTTGCTCTTGTAAGCTGCAAAAGGAACATGGAAACCATCATAATATTCATTAACACCTGAATGATATATGATGAAAGAACAGAAATCTGCCCTACATCCATTGCTCCTGCAGCAGCATCCTTTGCACCGTGGTAATAGATATAAACAATAACAACATTCAAAACAAGCATCAGCAGCGGCATAACGGTAACAACCATACCTGCTGCCTTGGAGCCCTGCTTTGCAAGATCATCAGACGCTGTGTTGAATTTATCTTTTTCCCTTTCCTCTCTCACGAATGCTTTAACAACTCTTATACCTATAAGATTTTCCTGCACAACTCTGTTTACATTGTCAATTTTTTTCTGCATTTTCTGGAACATCGGAAAGCCGAATTTCAGTATAACGGCCACAACAATCAGAATGACAGGAAGCATAAATACAAGAATAAGCGAAACCTTCGCATTAATTGAAAAGGCAAACACTGCCGAAACAACCAGAAGCGCAGGTGCACGGACAAGCATTCTAAGACACATCATAACCGTGTTCTGAAGCATGGTAACATCATTTGTCATTCTTGTTGTAAGGGATGCTGTAGAAAACTGATCTATATTTTTAAATGAAAATTCACTGGTTTTTTCATACAAATCCTTTCTCAATCTGTATGAAAATTTTTGGCTTGCCACAGATGATGTTTTCATCGTTGCCAAGCCCCCGCAAAGACCCAAAACTGCAAGGAAAAACATAAACAATCCCATTTTTATAACAGTTGCCTTAACACCGTCAGGCTCTGCCGCATTGCTTACCATTTCATAAACATTGTTGGCAAAGGTCGGCAATGCCAGCTCACATACTGCTTCGATAATCATACCCAAAGCACTGATAAGAGCAAGCCCCCACAGACCTTTCATATATTTTGCAAGTTTTTTAATCATTCATTATCACCTCTTCTTAACATATTCTGAATAGCGGTTTCCAGAAGCCGGGCAAGCTCTTTTGCCTGAACATCTGTCATACCGTCTTTTATAACGGCTTCAAGAGAATCCATTTCTCTTTTAATATTTTCAGGTGCTTTTTTAGCCTTTTCGGTTAAATAAAGCCGTGTGATTCGGGTATCATTATCATCCTGCCTTTTAATGATAAACCCGGATTTTTCCATTCTTTTAATGGATACACTTACAGTTGCCGCCGAAATGTCAAGCATTTTCGCAAGAGCACTGAGCGTTATTCCCTCATTTCCCAAAAGTGCAAAAACTATATCATGCTGGCCTGAAAAAAGCCCCTGATTCGCAATTGCCCTGTTAAACTCCATATGCATAAGCTTTGAAAGATAATTAACCCTCGGACCAATCATATCCTTATGCATATGAGGGGGGCACTTATGATGTTTAAAATCCATAACCGCAATCCTTTTATAAATTAGCCGACTAAGTTTAGGCGACTAACAATCATTATACATACATCTTTATTTTTGTCAATACCCATATTGCAAAATTTACAATACTATGTTAGAATAGCCGTTTGAATTGAGGTATATCTATGAATTTATATGACTTTAACACAATAAACAGAATATTAACCTCTCACGGCTTTACTTTTTCAAAAGCACTTGGCCAGAACTTTATTATAGATTCAGAGGTGTGCCCTGAGATGGCAAGCCATCTTGCTGCAAACGATAAAACGGGTGTTATTGAAATAGGCCCGGGTATCGGTGTGCTTACAAAAGAGCTTTGCCGGGTTGCGGGCAAAGTTATTGCAATTGAGCTTGATAAAAGGCTTTTCCCCGTGCTGGATGAAACACTTTCAGAGTTCAGCAACCTTGAAATCATTGAGGGTGATGCTTTAAAGCTTGATTTAAATGCACTTATTGCAGAAAAATTCAGCGATATGAGCTCGGTTAAAGTATGTGCAAATTTACCTTACTATATAACCTCCCCCGTTATAATGACTCTTCTTGAAAGCAAACTGCCCATAGAAGAAATCGTGGTTATGGTGCAAAAGGAAGCAGCAGAACGCTTCTGTGCCGAAATAGGCTCAAGAAATTCAGGTGCTGTTACGGTTGCCGTTAACTACTATGCAGATGCCGAAATGCTTTTTGAAGTTCCGAAAAACTGCTTTCACCCTGCGCCTAAGGTAGACAGTGCTGTTATGAAGCTTACGCTCAGAGATAAACCGCCTATTGATGTAAAAGATGAAAGGCATTTCTTTACAGTGGTTAAGGCGGCATTTGCTCAGAGAAGAAAAACCGCTTTGAACTGCCTTTCAAATGGCCTTGGGATTTCAAAAAATCAGGTACTGTCTGCACTGAACACAATAGGCAAAAATGAAAAATCACGTGCAGAAAACTTTACTTTAGAGGAATTTGCCAAGCTCTCAGAGCTTATATAAAAAACAAAATCAAAAAGGAGGATAAATATATGGCATCCAAAGAAAAAAGAGAAGAAATATTTTCTTCATACCCCATACCGAAAGCCGTTGCGGCACTGGCAATACCATCTGTTCTTTCAAGCATTGTTAACGTAATTTATAATATGGCAGATACTTATTTTGTAAGCCTTATGAAGGACACCAATGCAACTGCCGCAGTTTCACTTACAATGCCGGTTTTTCTTTTCTTTGTTGCTTTCGGAAACATTTTCGGTGTAGGCGGCTCAGCCTATATTTCACGCTCTATGGGCGAAGGAAAAAAAGACAAGGTTAAAAAAATCAGCTCTTTTTCAATTTTCTCTTCAATTTTGGCAGGCATAATTCTGCTTGCACTCATACTTATATTTGTAAAGCCTTTAATTGCAGCTCTCGGTTCAACAAGTGATGTTGTTTACGGCTACGCTTATGATTATCTGAAATACATTGCAATCGGCGGTCCTATGATTGTTACCTCCATAACAGCCAGCAACCTTGTTCGTGGTGAAGGTGCGGCAAAGGAATCTATGATAGGTATGATGATAGGCACAATAACCAATATCATTCTTGACCCCATTATGATTTTAACATTGAATATGGGTGTAGGCGGTGCTGCAATTGCAACTGTTATAGGCAATATTGCATCCGTTATTTACTATGCTGTTTATTTAATGAAAGGCAATTCAAACCTATCCTGCAATCCTGCACGCTTTACCATAAGAGAGGGCATTGCAAGAAATGTTATTCCTGTAGGAATTCCTGCTGCAATAAACAATATTTTAATGAGCCTTTCAAACATTATTCTGAACAATTTTATGAAGGGCTACGGCGAGGCTGCCGTTGCCGCTCTCGGTATTGCTATGAAGGTTAATATGCTTATTGTATTTGTCCAGATGGGAATCGGTATTGGCATTCAGCCACTGATTGGTTATTCCTATGGTTCAAGAAATATGCAAAGGCTTAAAAAGGCAATGAAATTCACAATGATGTGTACTATGATATTAGGCACAGTTTTAACGATTGTTTATTTCATTTTCACAACACAAATCATAAACATTTTCAACGGAGAGCATGATCCTGATGTAACCAATTACGGAGTTAAAATTCTTCGAGGCTTAATGGTAGCCGGTCCGTTTATTGGTGTGTTATTTATCTATAACTTTGCTTTTCAGGGAATGGGAAAATCCATACCAAGCCTTGTGCTTTCTCTTGGCAGGCAGGGACTGGTATTCCTTCCGTTGCTTATCCTGATGAGCAAACTCGTTGGCTTTGACGGCATTGTTTATGCACAACCGGTAGCAGATCTTACCTGTATTGTTTTAGCCGCAATTATGTTCATTATTGTTAATGCAAAGCTAAAAAAAGATCCATCATTTTACCCACAAAAAAATTAAATACTGCATAGAAAAAGCCTTCCCTTGCGGGAAGGCTTAATTTTATTTATTCATAATTTTAAACAGCTTTGCCCCATGCGGCTCAACCTCTGCTTTTATACTGTTTTTAAATATCCCTGCTTTTTCCTTTGCCCATATATCATAAGCATTATACTCCGTATCAGGCATAAGAATTGTTTTTAAATCAACCGTTATCTTTCTCTTGTTATCATCCGTATTAAATGCGGCAATATATTTGCACTTTTTACCGTTTGACTGCCAGATAACCGTGCCCCTTCCGTTCTTTTCATTTCTGTAAAGCTGGCTTGCACCATAAGATGAACGGTGCATATTCATATATTCCTCATTTGTTAAAAGCGAAATCGTCCATTCATCATTTTCAGGCATATTGCCGCCCATCATCAGCGGACTTCTGAAAATGCCCCAAAGTGTCATCATCGTTACCTGCTCAGGTTTTGTAAAATTGGTGTATCTGTTTGCATCGCCGTGGCACGAAGCATTCTTTGCAAGCCTGCCGAGCGGAAGCATATCGCAATCAGGCCAGCAGCCGTTTCCTACATAGGACTGCCATGCATAGCAGCGGTCAAACATATCATGCAGCTTATCCCACTGATCCCAGAAATCACCTGTCATACGCCACATATTTGCATTTTGGGCAAGGTGCTGTGCATTTTCAATTCCTGCCGGCCCGGGAGAAAGAGATAGAACCATATCCCTGCCGCAGTTATCCATAGCCTTACGGATCATTTCAATTTCATAATCTGCCGAATACGGATTATCCCACTTTCGGAATTCCGTAACACATATATCATCGCACTTTATGAAATCAACGCCCCATTCGGCATAAAGCTCAAAGATTGAATTGTAATATTCCTGTGCAGCCTGCGTTCCTCTGCAGCCATACATATCCGTATTCCAGGAGCAGACGGAGAAATGATGTGCTATATCCCGGCAGGTGCTTTTGCTGTTTTTAATCGGCAGATTTGCATGAACCGCCCCACGCGGCACACCGCGCATAATATGTATACCGAACTTCAGCCCAAGGCTGTGGCAGTAATCCGCAATTTCCTTAAACCCCTTGCCGTTTTCAGCACTTGGAAAACGATTCTCAGCAGGCATTAGTCTGCCGAATTCATCCATATTAAGCTCGGTAAAATTATTATAATCGTTGCTTTTCGCCAGCGGCTCATACCACTGAATATCACAAACAATGTATTCCCAGCCATACGGCTTTAAATACTTCGCCATATAATCTGCGTTTTCACGAAGCTGCTTTTCATTCACTGCCGCACCGAAGCAATCCCAGCTGTTCCACCCAAGAGGCGGCGTTTTTGCAAGTTTTCTGTGCATATCACATCAACCTCTTTATATAAATTATTCATTTACATTATATATATTTGATAATTGATGTCAATAAAAAATCCCGAAAATAATTTCGGGATTTTTGTTCTTATTAATTATTGTAATTAAACCGATAAAACAGATTCTTATTCAGCCATTTTCAATGCGGCTTCTTTTTCTGCCTTGCGTTCGGCTCTTTTTTTCTTTGCCTTATAGCCCATAAGCTTATCAAGCTGCTCCTGCGGAGTTGAACAAGTACCGAGGGTTACAGTTTTGTTGCCATAAATTCCGTGGAAATCCGAGCCGCCCGTCATCAGCAGCTTTTTCTTTTTGCAAAATTCCGTAAGCCTACCTACTGTTTCTTCATCTGCAGACGGATGCCATACCTCAACACCGTCCAGCCCCATATCAACATACTTTTCAATTTCATCAAAATTATTGAATTTCACAGGATGAGCTAAAACCGCAATGCCGCCTGCACCGTGAATTTCGTTGATAACTTCCTCTACACTCGGGTATTTTGTTGGAGCAAGAATATTTGTTTCACTTGACTCATCAAACAAAGCGTAATACAAATCACCGAAAATCTTATCAGTATAACCGGCATCCATAAGTGCATGCATAATATGCTGCTTATAAAGATTAGTTGAGCCTGATGCATGGTTGATAATGAAATCTGATGTAATCGGAAAACGGCTTGCCACCTTAAGCATCATTATCTGCCCTGCTCTTTTCCTTGCAACCGATGTGCGCTTGCACACAGACTCAAGCCTGTTCGGAGCATCTGCAAGATAACTTAAAATATGCACCTTTTTACCTGCTTCGAAATCAAACGCAGAAAGTTCAACACCCGGTATTACATTAACACCATAGCGCTTACCTATTACCTGCCCTCTTACCGTTCCGGCAAGACAATCGTGATCTGTTATGGCAATAGTATCTATTCCGCTTTTTTGCGCAATAACTATTAAATCTTCAATGCCAACCGAGCCGTCACTTAATTTTGTGTGACAATGTAAATCTGCTGCCATAACTTTCCTCCTTTAGTATTTGTAAGGAAGGGTAATAACCCCTTAATATATACATTTTAACATTTTTATCAATCTGTTTCAAGACTTAAATGTTACAAATTTCGGCGAAATAGACAACAGAATAATATTAATTTCTGTTAAAATTACCAAAAACAGGGTCTTGCAGCTCTCTGTAAAGTGCTGAAACAGGCAAACCGACAACATTAAAGTAATCACCGTTTATACCCTCAACAAGCAATGAGCCGAAGCCCTGTATACCGTACGCTCCCGCTTTATCACTGCATTCGCCTGTTTTTATATAATGGTTTATCTCTTCGTCCGAAAGCTTATAAAACTTAACTTTTGTTTCCTTAAAAAAAGATTTTTCACCGTTCGGGCTTATAAGCGTTACACCGGTATAAACGGAATGCTCTCTTCCGCTGAGCAATTTCAGCATCGAAAAAGCATCCTTATCATCATGGGGTTTGCCTAAAATTTTACCGTCTACAGCCACAACGGTATCTGCTCCAATAACAACATCTCTATTATTCCTAAACGGAATAGCTTTAATTTCAGAAAGATAAAGTACTGCTTCATCAGGTGGAATATTCTTTGGAAGCGTTTCATCAACATCCGCTGATTTTATAATAAAATCTTTGGTTATAAGACTTAACAGTTCCTTTCTTCTTGGTGATTTGGATGCAAGTATAAGCATTATAGCACTCCTCTGTAATAAAGCCCTCTTGTATAATCAAAATCGGCTTTCGCTTCATTTTTATAAAGTAAAAGGATGTTTTCTATTTCTTCCAAACTTTCATCTGTAAAATAGAAATGGATAAAATCTGTTTTAATTTCCTTCATTCTGTCTGCCATATAAAGAGGAACACTGTTTAATATTTCAACACACGGATATGGTGAACAAACAACAGGAAACTGTATACCCTTTCTGTCTGTAAGTATGCCGTTTTTGCCGCAGCGTGCACAACCGATGTTGTTTTTTACGGGACAGTTTCTTGTGAGCATCAGCGGCAGCTTGCCGTATGCAACAACACCCGTATCATCGGCACTGATTCTGTTTGCCTCATCAACAGTCAGTTCAAAAGAAAGTATGGGTGCGTTAAACTGCCTTGCCGATATGCTGTTAAAAACATTAAGCCCAAAATCTGCAAATGCCTGAAAACCGAGCCTTTCGGCCAATCTGTAGGAACCGATATTACCGCAAAGTGCCGTTTTTACACCAATTTTCTTTAACTTCTCAAGCTGTTGTGTTATTTCCTGTTCCTTTCCAAACAGCCCTCTGGGAATTTCCACACCTGCTCTGTTATCAATAAAATCTTCGGCTGATGACCATATCGGAATAAAAATCCTTTTGAAAGGATGATTGTCAGGAACCTGTGCCGCATCTGAAAACTTTGCAGTAAAATACGGCTTGCCTGCTTTAATCCGCGGTGAAATTTTCGGCAAAGGCTTGCAGTTCACACTTTTTTCTTCTGCTCGTGACAGCTTCTCTACAACTTCCCGGCGAAGCGCATTTATTTTTGCCACAGGCAAAATCAGTCCGTCATCAAGCGTTATTTTAATATGATCAGCATAAAATTGTGTGCCGCCAAGCTTTGAAAGTCTATCTCGCAGACTATCCTGCGTAATCGGTTTATTGATTGCTTTTTCGGGTATATCTCCTGATGCACATACTGTTTTTCCAAGAGCTGCTGCCGTTAATTTAACAGGCTTATTATTTACGCATTCAAATTCAATATCAACGGGAACAAGCGGATTTTCATTATCATAAAGATGTGACAATTCCTTAAGCACATCCTTTGCAGCAACAACATCCTCTTTCTGCCTTGTACCGAACATTGATTTATTCATTTCATTCATGAAATACCCATGCGTAAAGCCGCTTCGGCTGAAAACACTCTTAAGCGTTATTTCATCTTTAATGGAATAATCACCGTTTATTGCTTTTTTTACTGCACAAACGGCTGCTGCAATATATTCGGGTCTTTTCATTCTGCCTTCTATTTTAAGGCTTACCACACCAAGGTTACCAATTGCTTCAAGCTGCCTTATAAGACTTAAATCTTTAAGGCTTAAATCAAAGCTTTGGCTGTTATCGGCAGAAAAAGAAAGCCTGCACGGCTGTGCACACAACCCCCTGTTTCCACTCCTCTGCCCTATCATTGCAGAGAGATAGCACTGCCCTGAAACACTCATACATAGTGCACCATGAACAAATATTTCAAGTTCCATATCCGTGCTTTTTCTGATTTCGGCGATTTCCTGTGCTGTCATTTCCCTCGGAAGCACCGCCCGTGAAAAGCCCATTTCCTTTAATGCAGAAACACCCTCAGGTGTCATAACACTCATCTGTGTTGAACCGTGAAGCTTTGCATCGGGAAAACAGCTTTTTATCATTTGAGCAATTCCGAAATCCTGAACGATTAATGCATCAACACCGAATGTAAGAGCCTGTTTAACAAGGTTATAGGCGGCAGACAGCTCACCGTCCCCGCAAAGCGTGTTGAGCGTTAAATAAACCTTAACACCTCTTGCATGGCAGTACTCCACAGCATTTTTAAGTTCCTCATCATTAAAATTGCCGGCATTACGACGGGCATTAAGCACCTTACCACCAAGGTAAACTGCATCAGCACCACATCTTACACCGGCAATGAGTGACTCCTGCGAGCCTGCAGGAGCTAAAATTTCAAATTTCATAAAATAATATTATCCGTTTAATTTCTTTCTGAGATTTTCAAGTTCTCTGTTTAACCTGTCTATCTCTCTTCTTTCAACATCAACTTCAATCTTAGATCTTGCAGCATCTTCAATGTAATCTTTAATCTGCGCACGAAGATTATCTGCTGCCGCAGTTGCCTTTTTACAGTTATCTGCCTGATCAAGAGCAACAAGAATTGCACACTGAATTAATGAAAGGCTTGGGTTTGCACCCGTAATGCTTTTCATTTCAGAATCAAGAAGCTCACCAAGGCTTTCAACATATTCCGGCTCATCCTCGGTAACAATTGTATATGTTGCACCGCATATTTTAAGCTGTACTTTATTTTTCTGAGTCATTTTTATGCCTCCAAACAAACTTTAGATTTATCTTTATAGCTTAGTATAACAAGATAATAAATTATTGTCAAATACTAAAAATTTAAGTTAATATTTGTTGAATAAGGTCATCCGCAAAAGCCTTGCATTACAGATGAAGAATTACAACAGCAAACCCAAAATAAACAAGAAGAGAAACAACATCCGAAATCGTTGTAATAAACGGATTTGCAAGCACCGCCGGATCAAGTCCCATCTTTTTAGCAATAATGGGCAATGTGCTTCCGATAATTTTAGCACAGATTGTTTCAACAAATATTGTCAAACTGATTACTATTGAAACAGTAACCGTTAAGGCGTCATTTCCCAGAACAATTCTGTCAAACAGCATAAGCTTCACAAAGCATACCGCTGCAAGAGATAATCCGCTGATTGCACCTATGCGGAACTCTTTCCACATTACCTTAAAAATATCCTTGAAGCTTACCTCATCAAGTGAAATAGCTCGAATAATTGTTGCACTCGACTGTCCGCCTGAATTTCCTCCTGTGCCCATAAGCATCGGAATAAACGCCGTTAACACCGAAGCCTGCAGCAGCTTATCTTCAAAGGTTGTTAATATCTGACTTGTAAGCGTTGCGGAAATCATAAGCAGCATAAGCCACGGAATACGTTTTTTCCAGGAATCTATAACATCTGTTTTAAGATAAGGCGTATCCGTAGGCGTGATAGCAGCCATTTTCTGAATATCCTCTGTATTCTCTTCCTGGATAACATCAATAGCATCATCAACCGTGATAATTCCAACAAGTCTGTTTTCCATATCTACGACAGGAAGTGCAAGAAAATCATACTTTGAAAGAGTTCGTGTTGCCGTTTCCTGATCGTCAAGCGTATTTATGGAAATAACTTTTGTTTCCATAAAATCCTCAATAACATCATCAGAATCACTTAAAAGAAGTTCCTTAACAGTTGTTACACCGATAAGATGCCGCGAAGCATCCGTTACATAACAGGTGTATATTGTTTCCTTATCAAGACCTGTTCTTCTGATTCTTTTAAAGGCATCCTCAACCGTCATATCCCTTTTCAAATCAACAAACTCAGGGGTCATAATTGAGCCTGCCGAATCCTCAGGATATTTAAGAATTGTATTGATTGCCTCACGTGTTTCAGGATCTGTGTTTTTCAGAATACGTTTAACAATTGTTGCGGGCATTTCCTCAATAATATCTGCCGCATCATCAATATAAATTTCATCAAGCACTTCTCTAAGCTCTGAATCCGAAAAGGCCCTGATTAAATTTTCCTGCGTGTCACCGTCAAATTCAACAAATGTGTCTGCGGCATTTTCCTTGGCAAGAAGACGGAATAAAAACACGCGTTTTCGTTCATCCTCAAACTCCTCAAGCAGCTGAGCAATATCGGCAGGGTTAATATCATTAAGATATTTTTTCAGCTCGCTTATATTGCGAGTTGAGTGGAGCTCATCTATGCGCTCTATCATCTCTTCAAATACCACAAAATCACATCCTTTTCAGTTTCTCCCTAAAGCAAAAAGCTTATTCAGGCAGGAGAATAAAATTCTTTTTCATCACTGTCATAAGGATTAACAGTTATCCTCTTAGTTATTATTGCAAGCAGAAAAATGATTAAAAGTCCTCCGCATACTGCACATGCAGATATAATAAATACGGGGCGCTGATAAAAAAGCTCGCCCTCAACAAAGGAAATAAAATCAGGCCTGCTTTTTTCCGCTTTAACCTCATCCATTGATTTATCAACACGCCGCACCTTGAATCTGTAATTCTTTGTTGTGCCATCTGAAGCAGAAACGGTGAAACTGAGTTCGGGCTCCTGATCTCGATTTATCTCAATACTCAGCGGATCGCAATGCGCATTAATATCCTCTGTTACAGGCGTTATATTAAGTTCAGTAAGATCATACGGAATATAAAGCTTGTAGCTTGTTTCAACGGCGTTTATAGCCGGCTGCACCTCTGCATATTCACAGGCAAGTGCAGACAAATTGGCATTATTAGAAACCGAAAATTCCATAACATTACTGTAGTTAAAGGTATAGATAACACTACCGCTTTCAAATGCAAGTGTTACAATTACACCTGTCTGATGATTCAAACCGTCATAATTATATGTAACAAAAATATCTGCATCTCCGTTTATATCATAACTTTTAAGAGTAGGACTTACCGAAGACTCATCAAGTGTTATGGTATAAAGTGTTTTATTTTTCTGAAATCCGCCGTCTATTTCCGCATTGTTGAAAGCTATTGTTTCAAGATACGGAACACTTGTCAACGGAACAAGCTGCGGCTCCGAAGCACCATATGCAATTAATGTGCCCAAAATGCCGCACATTGCAGCCACTGCAGCCAAAAGCATGGAAAAAACTCTTTTCATCCGACTAATCCGCAAGAATATAGCTTGATATTCCGCTCTCCTCCAATTTTTCTTTTATCATATATTTATCGGCAGATGTTGTAATATAATACACCTGACCGCTGCTTAAATCATTGGTGATTTTTTCCGAAACCTCATTGCTGTCCTTTTCGGCAGCATCCTTGCCGAGGCTGACACCAACAGCTTCAACAAGCTTCATATCTGTTCCGATATCATTATAAAGGCGCTGAGAAAGGGTATCAAAGCCATCATTATAATCTGCGCGTATATCACTCGGCATATCCACCCCGCACAGAACAAATACGGTTATACCCATTTCATATGCTTCGGAAATAATATCCTTAATATACCTGTATGCATCATCCGAATCCGGATTAAGATAGGTATTATCTCTTGAATCTCTGTAAAGCACACCGTTGCTGTTTAAGACAGCCATTGAGCTGTCTGCTGCAGGAACAAGATTATCAAGATAACAGTAAACAATTCCTACGGGAAGAATATTGTTTTGCGTCAATTTTTCCGTTGATGCTTTCAGATTTGATGCAGGAAAAGCCACAGCACCATAAGCATCTACATTTACAAGTGCACTTTTATAACCAACCGAGCCTTCGCTTCTCTTTATATCAAAGGTTACGCTGTTATACCCGTATGCTTCAGCATCGGAAATAACAGCATCAAGCATGACTGAACCGTCCAGCGAGACGCTTTCAATATATTCTGATTTAAGATTAAGCGAAATCTGGCTGAAGGTATTCTGCGAAGTATCATTTTCTGTTGCATTGATGTCAGGCATTCTGTGGCGCAGCATATAAACGTCCATAGCCGTGTAACCAACACCTAAAACAGCAAGGCAAACCACTATAGCAGCAAGCCGTTTCAGCAGCTTCTTTATTTTTTTACGAAGCTTTTTCTTTTTGAACTTAGGCTTTTCCTTAGGACGAAGATAATCAAATTTATCCGAATACGTACCGTCTGATGCATATTTATCGGCAAAATCAATCTCTCTGCCCTGAATCTCCTCAGTCCAGGTCTGATTTCGCTTTACATTTTTGTAAAAGCGTTTTCTTTTTTTCATTTGTTACCAGCATTCTTTTTTAATAATGAAATTGTTGCCGCAGGATTCTCACTTTTAAAAACTGCAGAACCTGCAACAAATACATTTGCACCTGCTTTTGCACAGGTTTTTATTGTTTCGGCATTAATTCCGCCGTCCACCTGAATATCAATATCAGGATATTCTGCTCTGAGCTTCTCAATTTTAGGCATCATATCTTCCATAAAGCTCTGACCGCCGAAGCCCGGTTCAACAGTCATAACAAGCACCATTGAAAGCTTATCAGCATAAGGATAAACCGCATCAATGGCAGTACCCGGTTTAACGGCAAGTGCAGCCTTGCAGCCGCAGGAGAGGATTTTATCTATTGTTTCACCGACATCACTGCTGCATTCTGCGTGAAATGTTATTATATCAGCACCCGCGTCTGCAAAATCCTCTATATATTTAAGCGGCTCCGAAATCATAAGGTGAACATCAAACGGAACACTGCAAACAGCCTTCAGCGCTTTTATAACAGGTGCACCGATTGTAATATTCGGCACAAAATGACCGTCCATAACATCAAGATGTATCAGCTCTGCTCCGGCAGTTTCACATTTTTTCAGCTCTGCTTCAAGATTTGCAAAATCAGATGCAAGCATTGACGGTGAAATTTTAATATCCATATTCTCTCCTTGATTTTTTGCTTTCAGCCAAAAATGCGTATATTATCACATTTTGTATAAGCATAGTTATATTTATTATACAATCTGCAAACTATAAAATCAACAAAAATAATATAATAAACTAAATTATACTTGTATTTAAAATATAAGTGTAGTAGAATATAGCCATATTTTTAACGGAGGAACAATTATGATTCAGGCAAATAATGTTACAGTGCAGTTTGGCGGCAAGGCTTTATTTGAAAGGGTAAATGTTATATTCTCACCCGGTAACTGTTACGGTATTATTGGTGCAAACGGTGCCGGCAAATCAACCTTTTTAAAGGTTTTAAGCGGTGATCTTGAGCCTCAGAAGGGTGATGTTTTTATGACACCCGGCGAAAGGCTTTCCGTTTTAGAGCAGGACCACTTCAAATATGACGATTATGAGGTTGTAAGAACCGTGCTTATGGGCAATCCGCGCCTTATTGAAATTATGGAGGAAAAGGATGCTCTTTATGCAAAACCCGATTTCAGCGAGGAGGACGGTATTAAAGCAGGCGAGCTTGAAGCTGAATTTGCTGATTTAGACGGCTGGAATGCCGAATCGGATGCTGAATTTATGCTCAATAAATTAGGTGTAACAGATGAATACCATTATCTTAAAATGGCAGAACTTCCTTCAGATTTAAAGGTTAAGGTTTTGCTTGCAAAAGCACTTTTCGGAAACCCTGATGTATTGCTGCTTGACGAGCCTACAAACCATCTTGATTTATCGGCAATACGCTGGCTTGAAAACTTTTTGCTTGATTTTGAAAACACGGTTATTGTTGTTTCTCATGACCGCCACTTCTTAAACAAGGTATGCACACATATCTGTGATGTTGATTTCGGCAAAATTCAGATGTATGTCGGAAACTACGATTTCTGGTATGAGTATACACAGATGCGTCAGCGTCAGCAGAGAGATCAGAATAAGAAGAATGAGCAGAAGATTAAAGAACTTCAGGAATTTATACAGCGCTTCAGTGCAAACGCTTCCAAATCAAAGCAGGCAACAAGCCGTAAAAAGCAGCTTGATGCCCTTGAAATGATTGAAATGCCTGTTTCCTCAAGACGTTTCCCGTATGTTGATTTTAAGCCGGACAGAGAATGCGGCAATGATTTGCTTCGTGTTGATCACCTTTCCAAAACTATTGGTGACAGAAAGGTACTTGATGATATTTCATTTGTTATCCACCCAAGAGAAAAGGTTGCCTTCGTTGGCTCAGATGTTGTTGCAAAAACAACTCTCTTCAAAATTATTATGGGTGAAATGGAACCGGATGAGGGTGAATTCAAATGGGGCGTAACAACATCCCAGAGCTATTTCCCAAGCGATAACAGCGAATATTTTGACGGTGTCAACCTTAATCTTATAGACTGGCTTCGTCAGTACACAACACAGACACTTGAAACAGACATCAGAAGCTGGCTTGGCAGAATGCTTTTCAGCGGTGATGATGCACTCAAAATGTCCAACGTGCTTTCGGGCGGCGAGCGTGTTCGCTGTATGCTCTGCAAAATGATGCTCAGCGGTGCAAATGTGCTTATTCTTGATGAGCCTACCAACCACCTTGATCTTGAATCCATCACAGCACTTAACAACGGCCTTATCCGTTATCCCGAAACCGTTCTTTTCACCTCGCATGACCATCAGTTCATTCAGACTATTGCAGACAGAATCATTGAAATTTCAGGCGATAAGATTGTAGATCACAAAGGAACATACGATGAATTCCTTGAAACCTTTGATGAAGATCAGCTTAAAAAGTATTAATATTAAAGGCTCCCATATGGGAGCCTTTTCTTTATCGTTATCAACGTTAAGACCAGCAAAGTTCTGCCCTGCGGCGAGCGGGTCAGATTCATATTGATAAATTAATATTCACTCAACCGTTACGGATTTTGCAAGGTTACGTGGCTTGTCGATAGGCAGTCCTCTTTCGTTTGCAACATGATAGGCAAGAAGCTGAAGCGGTATAACCTCTATGGATGGTGTTAAAAACGGAATTGAATCGGGATAGGTTATAACCGTTTCAAACTGAGGCAGATCTGCTTTAAGACTTTCAGGGGCAAAAACAATAACCTTTGCACCTCTTGCAATGACCTCTATAAGATTTGAAACTGTTTTCGGCAGCAATTCCTTATTGCTGATAAGCCCGAAGCAAACCGTATCCTTTTCAATCAGGCTTATCGTTCCGTGCTTAAGCTCGCTTGCAGGATAACCTACGCAATCAATATAGCTGATTTCCTTTAGCTTCAGTGCACCCTCCAGAGAAACACCGAAGTCAACATTTCTTCCAAGGAAAAAGCATTTATCCATGTCCTTAATTGTTTTTGAAAGTGCTTTTAATTCATCTTCCTTTCCAAGTACCTTTTCAATTTTTTTAGGAAGAAGATGGCTCATATTAACTGCTATTTCGCTGAAAACCTCCGTACAGGCTTCACGTCTGCGTGCAATATAAAGGCAAAGCATATTCAGTGCCGCAAGCTGACAAGAAAAAGCCTTTGTTGTGGCAACGGCAATTTCAGCACCTGCAAGAGTTAAAATATTATAGTGGCTCATTTTGGCAATTGAGCTTTCGGGAACATTAACAATGCTTATTGTTTTAGCGCCCATTTCACGTGCCTGCTTAAGTGCTGCAAGACTGTCTGCCGTTTCTCCGCTTTGGCTTATAATTATAACAAGGCAGTTTTCATCAATTACAGGCTCTGCATATCTGAATTCACCTGCATATTCGGCAAACGCAGGAATTTTTGCAACCTTCTCAAAATTATATTTTGCAATAAGCCCAACGTGGTAAGCCGAACCGCATCCAACTATATAAATTCTGCTGAGCGCCTTAAAATCCTCTGCTGTGAACGGCATATTGCCAAAAATCACTTCACCTTCTGTTGTAACAGCATTAAGTGTATTTTTAACAACCTTTGGCTCCTCATAAATTTCCTTAAGCATAAAGTGAGGAAAATCACCCTTATCAGCAGCACTTTTATTCAGCTGAATGGTTTTAATTTCTTTTTCGGTTTCTGCAAAATTCCTGTCATAAACTGTGACTTCATCTGATGTTATTTTTGCGGTTTCATAGTCCTCAAGATAAACTGCATTCTTTGTATAATGCAGCAAAGGGTTAATATCGGATGCAATAAAATTTTCTTCACTTCCGATACCTATAATAAGCGGCGAGCCCTTTTTGGTGCAGTACAGTGTATTTTCATCATCCGTGCATACAATCCCGAGTGCATAAGAGCCTTCAAGCAGCTTAACCGTTTTTCTGATTGCTTCCAGCACATCACCATTATAATTAAGCTCTAAAAGTTTTGGAACAACCTCTGTGTCCGTTTCACTTTCAAAGGCTATTCCGTTCATTGAAAGACTTTCCTTTATTTCCTTGTAATTTTCAATAATGCCGTTGTGAACAACTGCAAAATGCCTGCTGCAATGCGGATGTGCATTAACCTCATTCGCTTTGCCGTGTGTTGCCCAGCGTGTATGTCCTATTCCAAGACTGCCATAAAGTGTTTTACCGTTAAGCTTTTCTTCAAGAAATCTGATTTCACCCTTTGCCTTAATAACATTAAGCTTGTTTTTATTCAGAACGGCTATTCCGCCGCTGTCATATCCTCTGTATTCAAGATCCTTTAATCCCTTTATAAGAATTCCTGTTGCTTCACTTCTTCCGATATATCCGATTATACCGCACATAATAAAATCTCCTTTACAAAAAGCTATTTAAGTCTGGCAACAATAATGCTCATATCATCTTCCTTTTGCCCCTGTGCAATATTAAGGGCCTCTCTTAAAACAGTGTCCGCAATCTCCTGCGGCGGCATATCCTCAAAGCCCCTAAGCATTGCAGGCAGCCATTCACCGCCTATTTCCGTTATGCCGTCACTTGTCATAACAATAAGATTTCCGCTGCTTAAAACTGCTGTGCGTTTGGCAAATTCTATTCCTCTCAGAATACCGGCAGGCATTGACGTAAGTTCACATTTTGTAACCTTGCTGCCCTTAACAATATATGTTGCAGGTGCTCCCGCCTTATAAAGATCAACCCTGCCTGTAAACAAATCAACGGATGCACAGTCTATGGTGGCAAGGCTCTCTTCATTTGATTTGACAAGCAGTGCCGAATTCACAACCTTAAGTGCACTGTCAAACCCAAATCCTGCACAAAGCAGCTTTGAAAGCAGACCTGCTCCCATCGCACCGTCAAGCGCTGCTCTGCCGCCCTTGCCCATACCGTCACTGATAATCAGAATGCTGTGGCCCTTGCCGTCATTAACCATTTTTATGGTATCACCGCAAAGCTTTCCCTCAGCACTGTGCTGTGCAAAACCTATTTCAAAGGTATAATTCGGTCTTTCCGCAAAGGTTATCATTGAGTCATCACGAAAATGCGTTACTCTCCCTTTTTCAAAATAACGGCTGCATATCTTTGAAATTTCCTTTTGAATTTCTGCTTTGGAAATGGCAGTTTCTCTGCCGTTTGTCATAATCTCTATTCTCATTCTGCCGAATTTATCCTCAATTACAGAAATGTTTCTGGGATAAATTTCATATTCTCCAAGCAGTCTTCTGATTCTGCCCGCAGCTATATTATCAAAATGCTCTGCCTCATCAAATTCCTTTGCCAGATCCGCAAGCATATCTGCAATTGAGAAGAACTGATCTGAGGCAACAACCCGTATTTCATTCGTTTTTTCATTAATAATTTCACGGGCAATATATTCCTCTTCCGTTAAATCAGCCCTTGTTCTTTCTGCATTTCTTGCATGAATATCATTTATTTTTTCCCTTACCTCATTAACACTTTCGCTTATATGATTCATAGCAGATGAAGCGAATCGCAGGCGTACAACAAGACTTTGCCTTAACGAACCATCCGGAGCAGTATCTGCTCCTCCATGGAAAAATTCCTCTATTCTTTTTGTTGCTATTGACGGCATTAGGGCAAAGGCAATGCTTGCTGCCGCACTTTCAAGGATAATGTAAAGCCCCGTGCTGCTGCCCGACGCAATTGAAAACAGTGCAACCGATGCAGTAAAGGACACGGCAGCACTCCATGTGCCCACGGGACAGAACAGTGTTGCCAGAAGCGTTGAAAACGCATACGCACCTGCAAGATACATAGTATCAGTGCTGCCAATTCCAAGTGAAAATCCGATAGAAAGAGCAAGTATAAATCCAAGCCTATCCGAGCCATAACGTGCAGTCAAAAGAATAATAAGCACAGCCGCTATACGGGCAGGTGAAACATTGACGATTGTTAAACGTTCAAGGCTCATAAGTATTACAGATGCAGAAATTATAATGCAGGTTAAATCCGAAACAGGAAGTGCCTTAAAGCGAAAACGGCGGAAATTGCAATTTATTGCTTTAAAGAAAAAGAATGCACCGCCAAGACCGAGTATGCTTTCTGCAAAGCTGAGGGCATATTGTGTAACGGAAGAATCGTTTTTTACATTAACAACAATTCCCGTTGCAAGAAGTGCCAGAAATGACAGAAGCATAGGAAGATACGGCTGATTTTTAATATCAGCAAGTGATACCGCAAAGGTTCCGAGAGAAACTATGATTACAGCCACAGCATATCTTGCGAAATTTTCGGGGCAAAACAGCATATATCCAAGAGCACTGCCTACTGCCGTATAAAGAAAATTATTCTTCTTTGAAACAGAAATCAGTGATATTGAAAACGGAGACACTACTTTGAGTACAAAACAGCTGCTCAGAATAAAGCCAACTGCAAAGAATGCAGCACCTTCAACAATGCTTTTTGCCCTTTTATTCCTTAAATTTTTAGTTATTTCTTCTTTTTTTCGGGTAATAGTTTTCATTTTTACACATCCGCAAAATTTAATTATTCCCCTCATTCAACACATTATAAACAATAAAACACAAAAATATTGTCATATCATGATACAGATAAAAAAACAGGGAGAGCCTACACTCTCCCTGAAAAATTCATTAACCTTTTATGCGGCATCTTCCTGATTATGCTTTTCAACAAGCTCTGCAAGAATTTTATTATGCGTTTTTCTGTCCAGCTCATATTTAAGGGTCGGAATAATGGAAATTGCCATGCCGATTGCCGGCGGAATAGAAATCAGAAACCACATTGCCCATGAATAATTCTGATAATCCTTTGCAAAGTTCGCACCGTTTGAAAGTGCCTCATTCATTGAGGCAATATTAACATCTGTATATCCGACTGCTGCGTAAACATATGCTGAAACGATAGAGGCAATGCCTGCCTGGAATTTCGTTATAAAGCTCTGACCGCTGAAGAAAACACCGTCCGGTCTGAAGCCGTGATGATATTCCTCATAATCAATGCAGTCTGAAATCATAACAGACTGGCAAACGCTTGCACCGCCGAGACCTGCACCTGCACCAAGAAGCAGCACACCTTCAACAGCAACCCAATGAAGCTTATCAAGACCTGTCGGATCTATAAGATAAATAACAAAAATCAGAGCCATGGGAATTGCAGATATACCGCTGAAAAGATTATAAACGGTTTTTGAATCAAATTTCTTTAAAAGTGACGGGCAGATTCCCATAGCAATGAACTGACCTGCAAACAAACCGCCTGCAATAATCAGAACAATAACAAACTTGTTTACATCGGTAAATGCAGTGGTTAAATCACCGCTGCAGTAATAATATGTAAACAGAGTCATTGCAACAATCAGCATAAGCTGCATAGGTGAACGGAGAATTCCGCTTATCAGCACTCTTCTGAACGGAACACAATTCCACATAAGAGCAAAGCTTTCCTTCATTGTTTTTGTTTCTGAGCTTACCGGAACTCTTTCCTTGGTGCCCAAACCTGCACACTGAAACAACAGCGAGGCAATAATCGTGAATGCAAAGCCGACAATCATAAAACCTGCTTGTGCGTCACTGCTTTTTGAAAGCATACCGTTAACAGCCTGAGAAACCGCTATAATTGAAATAACAACAAGCCCTGCACCGATTGCGGCAACTATTCTTGCAAGAGAAATAAGTGTTGCCCGATCCTTTTCATCCTCGCTCATACGGCTGATAATGCCCCAAAGCGGAATATCACCAACGGTATAGCACATACCCCATAGTATGTAGGACACGGCAGCCCATGCAACAATAAGAATCATCGCAGTGCTGTTGCCTCCAGCCTTGGCTGCTGCATAATTTCCGTTTAAAAAGGCGACACAGGTTATAACACAGATTATAACGGGCGAAAAAAGCAGGTACGGTCTGCACTTTCCCCATCTGGTTCGTGTTTTATCAACAATTGTTCCCATGATAGGATCATTAACTGCATCCCAAACCCGAGCAATGGCAAATATCCATCCCAAGGCAATTGCGGGCAGACATATTACATTCTGAAAATAGTAATACAAGCCTGTGGCAACAATATTGTAAATCATATTTTGCCCGAAAAGCCCCGTGAGGTACATATTGCGTTCTTTTTTTGTGTACGTTTTAACCTGTGCCATAATACCCTCTCCTATTAAATTATTACAATTTTTATTATAATGTAAAAAAAATTAATAAGCAAGAGAAAAATCAAAAAGCACAAAAAAGGACGGATATTACATCCGTCCCAAATTTATTAATCTGCTAAAATCTCATCTGCAAGTGCTTCCAGTGCAATTACATCTGCATCCTTCATTGTTGATTTAATTGTTACCTTGTTTTCACAAACGGTTACATTTTTCATTGGCTCTAAAATTGAAACCATTGCCCTTGCCGCACTAGGCGCCCATGATCCGTTTTCAACAACAGCAACCTTTCTGTTCTGATAAGCCTTGCTTTTAAGATGATAAAGGAATGTTTCCATAGGCGGGAATACTCCTCCGTCATAGCTTGCAGCGAGCAGCACCATTTTGCCGTACTTAAAAGCATCCTCAACAGCCTCTGCAATATCATCGCGTGATAAATCTGCAACTGCAACCTTTTTGCAGCCTTTAGCTTCAAGAATTTCTTTGATTTTCAGAGCGACCTTTGCCGTATTTCCGTGAATTGAAGCATAAGCAACAAAAACACCCTCCGCCTCAGCCTTATATGATGACCAGATATCATAAAGATTAATATAATACTCCAGATTCTCCGTAAGAACAGGACCGTGAAGAGGGCAGATAATCTGAATATCAAGTGCTGCAACCTTTTTAAGAAGAGTCTGCACAGGTGCACCATATTTACCCACAATATTAAAATAATAGCGTCTTGCCTCGCATGCCCAGTCCTCATCGCAGTCAAGTGCACCGAATTTTCCGAAACCGTCTGCTGAGAAAAGCACCTTTTCGCTGCTTTCATAAGTAACCATAACTTCAGGCCAATGCACCATAGGTGCCATTATAAAGCTAAGTGTGTGGCTGCCGAGTGAAAGCGTATCTCCCTCTTTAACGGTAAGTTTTGCAACCGATGCATCTATATCAAAAAACTGAGGAAGCATTGCAAAGGTTTTAGCATTTCCAACAAGTGTAACAGAAGGATATTTTTCTGCAACAAGCTTAATATTTGCTGCATGATCAGGCTCAAGATGCGAGATAACAAGATAATCAGGTGCTTTGCCACAAAGCTCTGCTTCAAGATTTTTTAGCCATTCATCTGTTTTTCTTGCATCTACAGTATCCATAATTGCAATTTTGTCATCAAGAATCACATAAGAGTTATATGAAATTCCGTTCGGCACAATATATTGACTTTCAAAAAGGTCAATATCCTTATCATCAACACCGATATATTTAATGCTGTCTGTAACTTTAATCATTTACTTATCCTCCGAATTCAAACTACCTTTCAATTATAGCTTTTCCGTGTATTATAATCAAGATAAAATTATAAAATATTCTACATTCCCGAATTTTTAAAATGAAGTTCTCTCATTCCCTCAACCTCATCACATATAGGCTTTAAATTGCAGGAATTACAATCAAAATTAATATGATTCAGGGCGTGATTCAGCGCCTTGGTTATTTCATTGTTTTTAACAGCGATCCGATACAGCCTGCTGTAATCCGCAGACTTATCCGTTATAAAAATAATCCGAACACAACGAACAAGCTTATTTTCCAAATACCTGTCTATCAAAGCATTTCCTATTTTCTCAAAGGAAATGCCTTGTTTAATGGCTTTTTTGCTTACTCTTATCTGTTCTCTCAGACTTTCAGATGATGTTCTCATCATATAGCCCTCGGGGAAAATATGATACTTCACATATTCAATTTTTCTTATGGCATTATAGGCGTCCTGTTCATCTGCAATATCATCAATTTCTATTAAAGAAATACGGGCAAAAGCACAGTCTTTTTCTATATCGCAAAGGTCATTTCCGATTACGGTAACTCCGCTTTCCCCTATACTTTTTGATGTTACAAGATTGCAGCCTACGGCACTCAAATCCGAGCCGCCGAGCTCAAATGCAGTATCACGCAGCAACACAACCTCGTTTCTGCCTGCATCCTTCCATACCGAGCCGTTTTTTCTGAAATAATCAGACCGATTCGGCAATGCTGTTAATTCTTCAACTTGTGAAATAAGATTATCAAAAAAATCCATTAAAGCTTTTTATCTCTCTTCATATTATCATAGTGCTTCTGAAGCGCAAAATAAACCTTATTTATAAGCTTCATATCAAGGTTAAACCAATAAACCGCAAAAGTAAGCACAAAAAGGCACACAATAACAAGAAGAATTATGCCGAGTATTTTTAAAAACAACATATATCAATTCTCCTTTGCAAGCCCCTTCTGACGGGCATATTCAGCAGCGCCGAGTGCACCCATAAGCTGAGGGTCTGTTGAAAGTTCAACAACCTTTATTTTAAGCACCTTTTCAATTGCTTTTTTAAGTCCGTCATTTTTAGCACAGCCGCCTGTCAGTGTAATGCTGTCCGTTGCACCTGCCTTTTTAGCCATAACAAAGCAGCGCTTTGCAACTGCAAGCTGAATACCCGCTGCAATTTCATCCATTGGCTTACCCTCTCCGACAAGGGATATAACCTCGCTTTCGGCAAAAACAGTGCACTGTGCGGTAATCGGAATTGTATTTTTAGCATTTAATGAAAGCTTTGAAAACTCAGGCAGCGTCATTTCAAAGGCATTTGCCATGGCTTCATAAAATCTGCCTGTGCCTGCCGCACACTTATCATTCATAGCAAAGTTTTTAACCGTTCCGTCCGTATCAATTGCAATGCCCTTAACATCCTGACCGCCTATATCTATAATTGCCTTAACATCAGGGTTTGTTACGTGAACACCCATTGCATGGCAGCTGATTTCGGAAATGTTTTCGTCTGCAAACGGCACCTTGTTTCTGCCGTAGCCTGTGCCGATTAAATAGCTTAATTCCTGCGCCGAATTCAAGCCTTCTACCTTTTCAACAGCATCCGAAAGTGCAATTTCAGCACTCTGAACAGGGTTTATCTTGCTTCTGTTTGTTACATCTGCTGCTATGTTTCCGTTTTCATCAAGAATAACAACCTTTGTGTAGGTTGAGCCAACATCGCATCCGCCAAAATATTTCATATTCTTATCTCCTTACCAAGCTAAATCATCTTCAAAATCAAGCAGTGAAGCATCAACAGGCTCCTCCTGCAAAACTGTTTGCATATATTTGTTAACCTGCTCACGCATATCACGGCGGGAAATTGTACGCGGATCCATAAGATCCTGCTTAACCCAGATAAAGTTTACATTTCTTTCCCTTGCCTGATCATCAAATATACCGTTCAAACCATCCATACCCTTACAGGATATCTGGTCATACATAATAACGGTATCAGCATTATATTCCTCAACAATGCGCCACAGCTCATCAACAACATTACGGTAGCCGCCCTTTGTGTGCTTGCGCATTGTAACACGCTGATATGTTTTGGCAAGATCTGATAAAGCCCTGTCTTTATCCTCAGTATCAAACTTGAGATATGAAATCATTGTTTCCATATCCATAACAACATTGATACCCCAGGTATTTTCAAGCCAGTTAGCAAAGTTTGTGTAATAGTTTGCAGGGCAGCTCCATACAACTGCTCGGTGGCGCATAACCTTTGAAACAGGCGTTTTCTTTTCATACGCCTTCATCATGATTTTGTTTACCTTTTCATCAACCTTAAGAAAGCGCTTGTCATAGCCGCCCGAAAGGTGGAAATAGTAAAGCCTGTAGAGCCAGAAATTCGCACCGGTTAGCTGAGGATACGGCGTTTTGTTTATATCCCATTTTTCAAGCTCATAATCAAGCTGCCTGTTATAGGTTTTCATTGCTGAGAAGAAGGCATCCCAATCAAAGGTTTCACCTGTCTGCTCTTCAATGAATTTAATCATTCCCTTAACCTCTTCAACGGCATATTCCTGCACACCCTCTTCAGTGTAGCGAAGAGGAACATTATAGCAGAAGGACGGCAGACCAAAGCGTCTGTCCTGAAAAGAGGTTGTCATAATAGAGCCGTCACAGGGCATATTGCAGTTAATCATACAGCAGCCAAGCTTAGGATAATCGTCATCAATTGCAACACCCGCTTCCGCACTCGGCAGAGGGCATACATCGGCAGGAACACCGTAAGCCTCAACAGATTCAAGATAAGGCGGCGTTATCTGCTGATCAACCATTGAGCAAAGGAAAATCGGCATTGTCTGTGTAGGAATGCATTTAAGATTGGGAAAACCTGCCATAACCTCCATCGGAATAAGCTCATCAACAAGCACGATTTTCTTTGAAAGCTTGTTATTCGGGCGAAGCTTTTCATCTGCAACAAAGGATAAATTAATAAGCCCCGTTGCATGCTTAACAATCATATTGAAATGAAGATGTGCCATTCTGAGCTGCGGACCGCGCAGACCCATTAAATGACGGTCTACAAAAGCAGGAGTTGAAAGATACGAGGCAAACCAACGGTATTTGAACAAGCCTTTAACAGTTGTTACAGGTGCTTTGAGCACCATTACAATCATATCTTTCCACGTTATAAGCCAGCGGTAATAATCATACATTGTATCTTTGAATCCGCGCCATTCACGATGCTTCAGAAGCGCTGTATGCTTCGTGTAAAGCTTACCTAAATCAGCCATTGTTCTTTGCCTCCCTTTCCCTTTGAATTTTCTTTATTTCAAGGCTTTCAACAAAAGCCTGAACTCTTGTACGAAGCTGACCCGAGCTTGATGCGGTATACTGTCTGTCAACAGAAGCAGACGGTACTCCGTATTCATTATTCATAATGTGAGATGCAAGTGCACGCTCATAGCCCCAGTATTCACAGAATTTAATCTGCTCATAAAGCACACCGTCTGCATGATATTCGTCCACAAGGTGCTTGATATAATCACGGCGCTCCTGCACCTTGTCCTGGCTCATATATCTCGGGCACTGACTTGTCTGCATATAAAAGCGGCAAATCTGATAAAGCACATCCTCTTCATCATTGAGCACAATTTCCTGCCTGCCGGGAAGGGCACCGAAGCAGTATCTGTCCGCAACCACAAGAGCACCGCTGTCCTCAATAAGAGATGTAAAATCGGGATCATCCATTTCAGAGCCGACAACAACAATCTTTGCCCTGTAGTTTTTCTTTTCATCGGGAACTCTTGTTTTAAGTTCTTCTGCTGTTTCACGCAGCTTATCAATAATAAGATATTTAGGGCAGCAATATGTAACCAGGTTTAATATATGATACTCATAACCCGTAATTCTTGGGTTTTCCTCCTTGCGGTACTCACCGATTTCCGTCATTATGCGGCAGATTTCATTATGCTCCTCTACGGCTTTTCTCAATGCCGCATCAGAAGTATCAATACCATAAACCTCTGTAAGCTTATCAAGCACCTTTTCCCTTGCCTGACCTACATAATGCTTTATTGTGTGAGGCTCAACCTTAAACGGAGCATCCATAAAGGTTACGAAAAACTTTTCATTCGGAATCAGACTGAGCATTTCAAAATGCTCAAGTGCTCTGTTCATCTCAGAGCAGGTTTCAGATGCCATAAGGGCATCGAGATAGTTATATCCTCCCTCTATTCCGCGTTCAAGCAATGCCTTTGAATAGCCGCAGAGGAAGTTGCTCATATAATATGTTGCAATATCCATTGAGCCTGTTCGGGGTGCACGAAGCCTTACCGAAAAGCAGTTTCCGCAGTTAAGAAGCACCTCCGGCACATGATAGCAGGTATAGCCAACAGCAATGCCGCCGTCTTTTTTTGCCTGCTGCACCAATTCATTATTGGATTCCTGCAGCAGATTTTCAAATTCATAAAGATACTTTAAATCCTTCATAATTCACCCCGTTAAAGAATTTCCATATTCTTCAGTGCCTTTTGCACTCCGCTTACAATATTTGTATCATCGGGAAGATTGAATACATTTTTGCCCTGCATATCAAACACAGCAAGATTACTGTCATTCATAATTGCTGATAAAACCGGAATGCCGTTTGTGTCTATATAAGGCAGAACAGACTCATCCGGAATTCTGTTTATAACCGCACCTATTTTTTCATACATAACAAGATCATCTGCAACACCTTTTATTGTATTGATAACCTGACAGCCCTTTTTGCTTGGGTCCGTAATCAAAATAAGATGTGTAACCTTTTCCATAACACGGCGGTTAATCTGCTCAATGCCTGCTTCTCCGTCTATAACAACATAATCAAACTCACTTGACAAAAGGCTTATAACCTCTTTCAGATAAGAATTGATTTTGCAGTAGCATCCTGCGGTTTCCGGTCTGCCGACTGCTATAAATGCATAACCGTCTGTTTCAACAAGAGCATCAAATATTTTATACCTTGCATCACCTAAAAGTTCTATTGCGGTTTTGGTATCTCCGCCCTCTACAGTTGCAACAATTTCCTTTCTTATATCATCAATCGTCATCTTAACATCAATGCCGAGTGCTGTTGAAAGCCCTACTGCAGGATCTGCATCAATTGCAAGAATCTTTTTATCCGGATATGCTTTAACAAGCAGCTTAACAATTGTTGCTGAAATGGACGTTTTTCCGACTCCGCCCTTTCCTGCAACAGCAATAATTTTTGTGTTTTCCATATTTCCTCCTGAACCGCAAGGGTCTGTTAAATATTAATCAACGACTATAATAATATAAATTCATCCAAATCTCAATATTCTTTTTACATATAAATGAAAGAAAAATCCTGTGAATATTCACAGGATTTTGTTTTTATATTGAAATAATACCGAGTGTATCCAAAATTGAACTGATAAGAATTGCAAATATACAAAGCGGAGCTATCCATTTTACCATTACGGAATAAAACCGCTTCATTTTAAACGGACCATTAAGCTCAACCTCACTGATAATAACATCAGGCTTTAAAATAAATCCGACAACAATACATGTGAGCATACCCACAACAGGCATCAGCACACTGTTTGACAGGAAATCAAGGAAATCCAGAATATCAAAGCCAAGGATTGTAACATTGCTGAGTACTCCGAAACCGAGCGAGCACACAACACCTATTGCAATTGTATAAACATACACAATAACGGTCGCCTTTTTTCTTCCGGTTTTATATTTATCATCAATTCCCGCAACAATTGCCTCCATAACCGAAACAGAGCTTGTTATTGCAGCAAATAACACAAGGATGAAGAATGCCGAGCCCACTACACTGCCGAATTTCATTTCATTAAACACCTTCGGCAGGGTAACAAACATAAGACTTGGTCCTTTGCCGAGTGCATCTGTATCACCGCCCGAGTAGGCAAATACTGCCGGAACAATCATCATACCTGCAAGAAACGCAATTACCGTGTCAAACAACTCAATTCTGCGCACTGATTTTTCTATATGATCCTCCTTCCTTACATATGAGCCATAGGTTATCATAATTCCCATTGCAAGACTCATAGAGAAAAAGAGCTGTCCAAGCGCCGCAAGAATGGTTTTAACACTCAAATGGCTGAAATCAGGCTTGATGTAATAAAGCACGCCCTCACCTGCACCGTCTCTTGTTAAAACAAAAACAGTAAGCACAATTGTAAGCACAAGCAACATAGGCATAAGAAATTTACTTAATTTCTCAATACCCTTATTAACACCGAGAAAAATAATGATTGCGGTAATTGTTGCAAATATGAAAAAGCATATAAGCGGTGCCCATGTTGATGATATAAATGAAGTAAAATATGAATCCTCCGCCGCAGATGAAACCGAGCCTGCAATCATGGTAGCTGTATATTTTGTTACCCAGCCGCCTATAACACAATAATACGGCAGAATAAGAACAGGTACAAGGGTTGACAGCTTGCCCAGCCATCCCCATTTTTTATTTAAAGAGCCAAATGCCTCCATGGGACTGAGCCTTGTTTTTCTTCCGATTGCAATTTCGGTTACCATTAAAGCAAAACCAAAGGTTACTGCAAGTATAAGATAAACAAGCAAAAAAATTCCGCCGCCGTATTTTGCAGCAAGGTAGGGAAAGCGCCATAAGTTCCCCAAACCAACCGCAGATCCTGCTGCGGCAAAAATAAAGCCTATGCTGCCTGTAAAATTGCTTCTGCTTTTCTCCATAAAACTTCCTCTTCTGTTATATATTTCGTATTATAGTTATATCAGTATTACACTCATTTGTCAAACCATCCTCTTTTTTAGGCAAAATATCTCCCCTATGCTTGTTGACAATATAAAATATTGGTAGTAAAATTAAAACAGTAAATTTTTTTGAAGGGAAGTATTACCATGGAAAAGAAAAACATAGACTGGGCTAATCTCGGCTTTGGCTATATACCAACCGATATTAGATTCGTTTCTGATTATAAAGACGGTAAATGGGATGACGGCATACTTACTGCAGACAACACCATTACCATGAGTGAATGCGCATGTGTGTTTCAGTATGCACAAACCATTTTTGAGGGCTTAAAGGCTTATACCACTGCTGACGGAAGAATTGTCTGCTTCCGCCCTGATTTAAATGCCGCACGCCTTGCAGATTCTGCGAAAAGACTTCAGATGCCTGTTTTCCCTGAGGATAAATTTGTTGAAGCAGTAGAAAAGGTTATTAAGGCAAATGCAGCATGGGTTCCTCCATATGGCTCAGGTGCAACACTTTATCTGCGTCCGTTTATGTTCGGTTCAAACTCTGTTATAGGTGTTAAGCCTGCAGATGAATATCAGTTCAGAATTTTCTGCACACCTGTTGGTCCTTATTTCAAGGGCGGTGCAAAGCCTCTTACAATCCGTGTTTGTGATTTTGACCGAGCTGCACCTCACGGCACAGGTCATATTAAAGCAGGTCTTAACTACGCAATGAGCCTTTATGCAATTGTTGATGCACACAATCAGGGCTATGATGAAAATATGTACCTTGATGCGGCAACAAGAACCTATGTTGAAGAAACAGGCGGTGCAAACTTCCTGTTTGTTACGAAGGACGGCACAATTGTTACTCCTAAATCAGATTCAATCCTTCCTTCTATTACAAGACGTTCACTCTGCGTTGTTGCAGAAGAAATTTTGGGAATGAAGGTTGAACACCGCCCTGTTAAACTGGAAGAACTCAAGGATTTTGCTGAATGCGGACTTTGCGGAACAGCAGCCGTTATAAGCCCTGTCGGCAAAATTGTTAACCACGGTACTGAAATCTGCTTCCCGAGCGGAATGGATGAAATGGGCCCTGTAACCAAAAAGCTTTATGAAACACTTACAGGTATTCAGATGGGCACAATTGAAGGCCCTGAGGGCTGGGTTCACGAAATCAAAATGGACTGATATACATAAGAACCTTGTAAAACTTAATCTTTATCAGCAATAAAGAAAACCTCCTGTTTTAAGGAGGTTTTTGTTTTATACTTATTTTCTATTTATATATGCCAACTGAAATTAAAAGTCTGTTTTTCTTCGTTGTGCCAAGAATACCGTTATAAATAAATCTGCCCTTTCCCCGCACGGAAATAATATCTCCTTCTTTTGGCGTATGGGAAAAATTTTCACACAAGCGGCTGTTAACATATATTTTTCTGCCGATAAACAGCTCTTTTACGGCACTGCGTGAAAAATTATAAACAGCACAAACGATTACATCAAGCCTTTCGGATGCAGCAATAAGCTGTGTATCTTCGGGAACTTTTACAGCGTTTTGCGGAAGCTGGGATACAAGACTGCACTTGACATTTGTGTGCCTTACCTTATCAAGAGAGTTAACAATATATTCTGCAATGCTGTTCAGGCAGAATATATAGCCGATATTTTCAACAATCATAATATCGCCGACAACCTCTCTTTTAATGCCGAGTGCCATAAGCGAGCCTAAAAAATCTCTGTGAGAAAGCTTATCTGCAAATTTTGGCAAAACAGGCTCAGCCTTTATAATTGATATGGGAAACTCCGCTTCCTCACATCCAAATCCGAATGCAGCAACACACCGTTCCGCATCATCATATCCGCCGAAAAGAAAATGATTTGTATTCAGTTTTAAACCTTCAAGCAGACCTTCCTCCTCCATATTCAGAAAATCGGAAAAGGTTACATAACAGCGTTCGTCTGCCCTGTCTGCAAGCTCTAAAAATCTTTTTTCTAAATTTTCCATAAGTATATATTATTATAATTGGATTGTTTTTTCAACAATATCAGTATATAATTTTATCAGGTGATAAAATGAAAATTCTTGTTATATTCACAGGCGGCACAATAGGCTCATCTGCAAACAATCGGGTAATCTCCCCCAATGAGGAAAATACCCGCCTTTTGCTTGAAATGTATAAAAACGAATATGGTGCCGATACGCAGTTTGTAACTGCACAGCCATATTACACGCTCAGTGAAAACAACACAGGCAAAACGCTTTCGCAGTTGATTTCATTCGTCTGCAATAAAATGAATGATGATTACAGCGGTATTATTGTCACTCACGGAACAGATACTCTGCAGTTTTCCGCCGCCGCACTTTCCTACGCACTCGGTTCGGACTGCAAGCCTGTTATGCTGATTTCAAGCAACTTTGTATTAACAGACAACAGAGCAAACGGCCTTTCAAATTTTTCCGCTGCGGTTGATTTCATAAAGGGCGGATACGGAAAGGGTGTTTTTGTTCCGTATAAAAACAGTGACGGGGCAGTTTATATTCACCGTGCAAGCAGACTGCTGCCGCACAGTGAGCTTTCGGATGATGTTTTCAGCATAAAAAATCAATATTACGGAAGCTATAACGGCAAGAATTTTATTAAAAATTCCGATTATACCGCAGGTAAAGATGAAGTCAAACCCTTCGGCAAAGCACTGCTTTCGGACTTCAGCAGTGAACTAATGGTTATTCAGCCATATGTGGGCTTTGAATATCCGAAAATCCATAAAAACACAAAAGCTGTTTTAATCAAAACATACCATTCGGGCACAATCTGCACAGATTGCAGGGAATTTTTCGATTTTGCTGCTGAATTAAAGCAAAAAAATATTCCCTGTTATATTTGCGGAGCAGAAAATAGAGATATTTATGAAAGCGCCAAGGCTTACAAGGAATTCGGGTTTACGATTTTGCCGCCGTCTGCCTTTATTGCTCAATTTATAAAGCTCTGGCTTTCTCTGGAAACTGGGATTGATTTCAGTATAATCTGCAATAAATCGCTTGGTGAAGATTTGTTATAAAAATACTGCTCTTATAAAGAGAGGTATTTTGATTCGCCCGGTGACAATTAGAGCAGCTTTTTATCTTAAGAACATGCTACAGCATGTTGTTTTAATCGTCAATACTACAGGAATGTATATAGAAAGATTAAGAAATCTAAAAAAAGACAATGACCTAAGTCAAGAAAAAATTGCTGAACTTTTAAATTGTAAACAACAAGCATACAGCAATTATGAAAAAGGGAAACGAACTATTCCATACGAAATGCTGATTTTATGAGCAGAATACTATAACACAAGTACAGATTATATTTTAGGATTAACCAATGAAACAAAACCATATCCAAAAAAATAAGGAGGGCTTTTGCCCTCCTGTTTTGTTATTTATTTTTAACAACAACAGCTGTGCCGGTTGCAATAACCATAACCATTCCTGCATTTCCAAAGGATTCGTAATCAACCTTAACACCAACAACCGCATTCGCACCCATCTGTGCTGCACGTGTTTCCATTTCTCTTATGGCATCATTTTTTGCGGCGATGATTTCCTCCTCATAACCTGCGGAGCGCCCGCCAACAATATTTCTGATTGATGCACCAAAATCCTTTAAAAAATTAATGCCGGCAACAACCTCGCCTGTAACAATACCTTTGTATTCAATAATGACTCCGTTTTCAAGACTCGGAGTTGTAACACTGATCATAAATATTCTCCTTTTCATTGCAGGCGGATATGATAATCCGCACTGCATTGTGTTTTCATAAATACTATTTTTTAAGCACGCCGTCAAGACCTGCTGCAAGACCTGCAAGTGACTGAATTTCACTTGGAATAATGATCTTGGTTGACTGACCGTCTGCTGCCTTTGCAAACGCTTCAAGTGATTTGATTTTAACAACAGCATCTGTTGGCTCTGCATCCTTAATCATCTTGATACCGTCAGCTTCGGCCTGTTTAATTTTAAGAATTGCCTGAGCCTCACCCTCTGCCTCGCGGATTTTCTGTTCACGAACAGCATCTGCACGAAGAATTGCAGATTGCTTTTCAGCCTCAGCCTCAAGAATTTTTGATTCCTTAAAGCCCTGAGCTTCAAGAATGCGGCTCTGCTTTTCACCTTCTGCACGAAGGATAGCCTCACGGCGCTCACGCTCTGCCTTCATCTGCTTTTCCATTGAATCCTGAATTTCCTTAGGAGGAAGAATGTTTTTAAGCTCAACACGGTTTACCTTGATTCCCCAGGGATCTGTTGCTTCATCAAGAATTGAGCGTATTTTTGTGTTGATGGTATCTCTTGAAGTAAGAGTAGCATCCAGCTCAAGCTCGCCGATGATGTTACGAAGTGTTGTTGCAGTAAGATTTTCAATGGCGGCAAGCGGTGCTTCAACACCATAGCAGTAAAGCTTGGGATCTGTTATCTGGAAGAATACAACGGTATCAATTTTCATTGTTACGTTATCCTTTGTGATAACAGCCTGCGGTGCAAAATCCACAACCTGCTCTTTAAGAGAAATAATTTTTGCAATTCTTTCAATAAACGGAACCTTAACGTGAAGTCCGGTTTCCCATGTGGTTGAATACTTACCTAATCTTTCAACAACATATGCTTTTGACTGCGCAACAACCTTGATGTTTGCAAGTGCTACAATAAGCACAAATACAACAATAACTGCAATAGTAATTAAAAACGGCATAATAAATCTCCTTTTAATAAATAATTTTTTGTTTTATTCGGCGGCTGAAACAATCAGCTTAACGCCTTCTATTCTTAACACATTAACTCTTGTGCCCTCGGCAATCTGTGAGCCATCCTCACTTCGGGCCGACCATATCTGGTTATCTACCTTAACCTGACCTTTGGCATCAATATTAGATATACCTTCCGTTACAACGGCAAGCTTTCCGATATAGCGATCTGCATTGGTTTTTACAGGCTCTTTTTTGAGTATGTTTTTCACAAACGGGAAAATCACTGCAAGCGATATAACAGAAACTGCAACAAACACAATTATCTGCACCGCAATACTATCGGTAACGAGGCTTGTTATCAATGCCGCTATTCCGCCAAGTGCAAACCATATTGAAAGCAGCTGCGCACTAACTGCTTCAACAATTATTGCTATTACCGTGACGGCTATCCATACCCAGATCATTCCGCTACCTCCTCTTTATATTTTTTACTTTCTGCTTAAGCATCAAAAAGTCGAAGCAAAAGTTTCGGCTCTTTAATGTTTAAACATTAAAAACTGTTCTAAAAAAGACTCATACACGGGCGCCCGCATATGAGTCTCATTCATTAAAACTTTGCCAGAGGCTTTTTTCCCTCGGTTGGTGACAAAAATTCACAAAAATTTGTGGAATTACTCCCTCAATGTTGAGCTAATTATACCACAAATCTTCAAAAAAGTCAATATATTTCGTAAGTTGACAAATCAGGGTTAAGTCGTATAATAGTTAAATATGTAATTAATAATTATTATAATCATAGGATGATTTCATTATGAAAGAAAAAGGAAAAAGCACCTTCAGAAAAATTGAATATCACAGAAAAGAAAGCTTTTATTTAATCGTACGCGGCATAGAGGTCGGAATTGCCGCAGGCTTAATATGCGTTTTATACCGTTTTCTACTTTCAAAAGCAGAGGAATATCTTTATACCGTTATTGATTACGTTAAGGGCAATCCTTTGAAAACGGCACTTTGGCTGTTTGCTCTTGCACTGCTCGGGGCCTTTGTTTCATTTATCATCAAATGGGAGCCCCTCTCCGGAGGCTCGGGAATTCCGCAGGTCACAGGTGAGGTAAAGGGTTATTTTAACCCGAAATGGTGGAAAATTATATTTGCCAAGCTCATCGGCAGCACTGTTTCTGTTTTTGCAGGCCTGTCACTCGGCAGAGAAGGACCAAGCGTTCAGTTCGGTGCAATGGCGGCAAAAGGTGTTGCCAGAGCAACAAAAGCAGATAAAACAACCGAGCTGCGTATGATAAGCTGCGGAGCAGGTGCAGGAATGTCTGCTGCATTTAATTCACCGCTGGCAGGAATTATGTTTGTGCTTGAAGAAATACAGCACACCTTTGACAAGGCAATTCTTTGTATGGGGATTGTTGCCACCATCACGGCAGATTTTGTTTCAAAAATCTTCTTCGGTCAGGGCACAGTGTTCAGCTACGATACCGATCCGCTTCCGCTTCAATATTATTGGCTTCTTATCATTCTGGGTATTCTGCTCGGAGTTTTCGGTGCTTTACATAACATTATTATGGTTGCCGGGCAGAATTTATACAAAAAAATCAGAAAAGTGCCGCCTTGGCTTAAGCTGGCGCTTGTTTTTGCAGCAAGCGGAATTGTGGGACTCTGTATACCTCAGGTGCTCTGCGGCGGTCACAGCATGGTTGATTTTCTTTTATCCGATCACCCTACAATTGCAGTTATGACCGTTTTGCTTATTGCAAAATTTTTCTTCGGGGCATTCAGCTTCAGTTCGGGTGCACCCGGCGGAACGCTTTATCCGCTTACAGTGCTTGGCACTTACATAGGTGCCATTTACGGTGAGGCCGTTATACGTGCATTCAATCTTAATGAAGGCTTATGGGATGAATTTGTTGTGCTTGGAATGGCAGGCCTTTTTGCATCAATAGTCCGTGCACCGCTGACAGGTGTAATTGTTGTTTTTGAAATAACAGGAAATATGAACAGCCTGCTTCCGCTTGTTGCCGTAAGTCTTGTTTCATACGCAGCAGCCAATATGCTCGGGGTTTCTCCGTTTTACACGACATTGCTTGAAAAAATCACAGATAATAAAAACAGTAATGAAGAAAGCACGAAAAAAACAGGCGAAAAGATTTTGCAGACATATGTTGTACCTACGGGCAGCAGCATAAACGGCAAAAAAATATCCGAAATAGATTGGGGAAAGCATTGCCTTATCGTTTCTGTTGAACGCAACGAGGTACCCATCACCCCTAAGGGCGACACGGTTATCAATGAAGGAGATGAGCTTGTTGTGCTTGTAAGCCAACGGCGCTTTGCAAGGGACAGAAACAGATTGGAGAAAATCATTAACGGGGAATAATTTAACATTAGTATAAATAATATATAAAATATCAAATAAAACATTAAAAATAGTTGAATATATAAAAAATCTTTGTTAAAATAGGATGAAAAATTCATGAAAAGGGGTATCTTTATGACTGAAGTTAAAGAACAACAAAAAAAGTACATGAAGTTTTCAGAGATTATTACATACGGTATCGGTTTATTTGGCGTTGCCCTTATGACAGGTTGGATGCCGGACTATACCGCAACATTCTTTGCAGACTTCGCATTCAAAGGCAAAGGGTTTGACACCGCAACAATGTCAAACGCCATTTCAATGGTTTTCCTTGTGGCAGGGTTCGTTGGCGCAATATGCGAACTTGTAATCGGCTATTTGGTAGACCGCACAAGAACCAAATTCGGAAAGGTTAAGCCATGGGTTGGCTTCGGTGTTATTCCGCTTGCCATAATTGCTTTCCTTGTGTTTGTTGCACCAAATACAAACTCGCAGATTATGGCTATCGTTTGGATGTTTATTGTTTACAGCTTATACACGGCTGTTTCCTGTGCAGTAGAAAGTCCGTCAAACTGTTTCGGTTCACTCTGCTCACCAAACCCAAGCGAGCGTTCAACCGCTATCTCAATTTCTTCCTTCCTTCGTTCTGTAGGTCAGAGCGGCGGCATGGTTGTTGTTATGGTTGTAGGAATAATCATGAAGGCATTTATGGGTCAGCAGCAGTTTAAAAATGCTGAGGGTCAGGGTCTTGACCTTGTAATTTCAACAGCAGTTTGTGCAGTTGGTCTTATCCTGTTTTCAATGATTTTCTTTGCAAACAACAGGGAGCGTGTTCCGTTCACACAGGAAAAGGTTAGTATTAAAGATGCTATAAAGGTTGTATTCGGTAATAAAAACCTTCTTATGGTTTCTCTCACAAAGCTTACAGGCTGCGGAAGAGGCGTTTACGGCACAGTATCTCTTTACATTGCAATTTACCTTTTAGGCTCAAAGGATTTAAAGCTCGCACTTCTTCTTCCTATGGGTATCGGTACGGCAGTAGGCACCCTTCTTGTTAACTTTGTTCTCAAAAAATTCTCAACAAAGCAGACCTATATTTTATTCTGTATTTACGGTGCAAGCTCACTGGCAATTCTTTACCTGGTATCAAGCACTGTAGGATTCAACAAAACACTTATTGTTCCGTTCCTTATCATCAACTTCTTCTGCGGTTTACAGCACGGTAACACAAACACCACTCCGAACATTATGATTGCAGACTGCGTTGACGAAATTGAATACAAAACAGGCAAACGTCAGGACGGTATTGCTTATGCAGGCTACGGACTTTTCTCAAAGATTGCTTCTGCATTAACCAAGGGACTTGGCCCATGGCTTCTTTACACATGGTCACAGTATCAGGTTTCAACAGATGTTAACGTTGCTTATGCAGCACAGACTGATACAACTCTTAACAGAATGCTTATGATTTACACAATCATTCCTGCCGTATTCGTACTTCTTCAGATGGTGCCGATTTTCTTCTATGATAATGTTGGCAAGAAGAAGGAAATGATTACAGCCGCTCTTCAGGAACGCCGTGCTGCCGCTAATTCAGAAAACACTGCTGATAACGCTGCCGATGAAGCAGCTGCAGAATAACGGAGGAGGTAATTGATATGGCTAATGAAAATAAAAAATTCAATTACGGACTCTATGTCGTAGCAGTTTTTGTTATTGTAACAGTTGTTTTGGTATTGCTTGCAGCTTTCACATTCAAAAGCAAATACGTTGCTTTTGATCCTGAAAAGGTTGCTGTAAACTACACAGACTCCATTGCTCAGAAGGGTGACGGCTATAACGCTTACAAATACACTATGCTTCCTCAGGGTGATAAATACGGAGATTTCATCCGTAAGCAATATATTTATCCTGTAGTATATCCGGGCTATGAGGTTGGAATGGACAGCAAGGCTTTTGATAAACTGAAAGAAAACGGATACGATACTGATGCATTCAAATCAGATGCAACAAAAAATGATGACGGTTCACTTACCGGTGATCTTACAGAGGCTATGTATCCTTACTATGTTGAACTTATTGAAACATACGGATGGGATAACTATGATGCAGTATTCACAAACTACATCAGCAAGCTTGTGGAAACAAGAAAGGCTATGTTCGGCGACGAATATATGAGCGATGAAGTATTCTTTACCGCGTTTGAGTCAAATGTAGTGTCCTATGGCAACTCACTTACAGGTACTGAAGAGGTAATTGCAGATGACGGCGTAACCGTTACTCAGAAAGAATCAACAGGTCTTTATCAGACAATTTACGGTGAAAACTATAAATTTACCACATCTGTTAAAGAAACCGAGGAAATCACCGATATTGACACTTATAAGGCAGCACTTGATACAGATACCCTTGCAAGCTATGGTATTTCTGCTGATGATATTACCGCAGCAACCGCAGTTACAGTTGACGTTGCACTTGAAAACGGAGATGTTATAACCTCTGTAAAGGTTTACGAAGTTAAAATAGGCAGTACATGGTATGTTGATAACCTTACAACAAGTACTGCAAGTGCTTATATAGCAGCTGAATAATTAACATAATTACAGGGAGGGCAAATGCCCTCCTGTTTTTTATATAAATAAATCCATAAAAAAAAGCGAGGTTTTGCAACCTCGCTTAATTTTATAGCTTTTTCAGTTGTTCGGCTTAGCCAAGCTCTGAGAAGTACTTGATTGTGCGAACCATCTGTGATGTGTAGCTGTTCTCATTATCATACCAAGAAACAACCTGAACCTCATAAAGACCTTCACCGATTGGAAGAACCATTGTCTGAGTAGCATCAAAGAGTGAGCCGTAACGCATACCAACAATATCTGAAGAAACGATTTCATCAGTGTTGTAGCCAAAGCTTTCGTTTGCAGCAGCCTTCATAGCAGCATTGATGCCTTCAACAGTAACATCATTGCCCTTAACAACAGCTGTAAGGATTGTTGTTGAACCTGTTGGAGTAGGAACACGCTGAGCAGAACCGATAAGCTTGCCGTTGAGCTCAGGAATTACAAGACCGATAGCCTTTGCAGCACCTGTTGAGTTAGGAACAATGTTAACTGCAGCAGCACGAGAACGACGAAGATCGCCTTTTCTCTGAGGACCGTCAAGAGTCATCTGATCGCCTGTGTAAGCGTGGATTGTGCACATGATACCACTCTGTACCTCTGCATAATCGTTAAGAGCCTTTGCCATAGGAGCAAGGCAGTTTGTTGTGCAGGAAGCAGCAGAAATAACTGTATCCTCTGCTGCGAGTGTATCGTGGTTTACATTGTAAACGATTGTTGGAAGATCATTACCTGCAGGAGCAGAAATAACAACCTTGCGAGCGCCTGCCTTAATATGAGCAGAAGCCTTATCCTTTGAGCAGTAGAAGCCTGTGCATTCAAGAACAACGTCTACACCAAGCTCGCCCCAAGGAAGCTCTTCAGCGTTAGCCTTTGCATAAATTTCAATTTCCTTACCATCAACAACGATTGATGTTTCTTTAGCTTCAACTGTATCAGCAAGAGCATACTTACCCTGTGATGAGTCATACTTAAGAAGATGAGCAAGCATCTTTGGGCTTGTAAGATCGTTGATAGCAACAACTTCGTAGCCTTCAGCACCGAACATCTGACGGAATGCAAGACGACCGATACGGCCGAAACCATTAATAGCAACCTTTACCATTTGGAATACCTCCGAAAAAATATTGATTTTTTTAAAATATTGTTTGACAATATTTTATCGTATTATATTTTATACTGTTTGTCCCCGAATATCAAGAACTTTTTTCCAATAATTTAAGTTTGTTAATTCTTAACAAAAAGAAAGTCGGTTTATTTCAATTTTTAGTCTTTCTTTAATGCATTTGTTTTCTTTAAAAGAACCAGAGCGGGAACAACTGAAATTACGGCAACAATTGCGGCGGCAAGAAAGATTCCCGGAGTAGGAATATGCTTAACAACACCGAATTCTTCATAGGTAAGCTGATTGTTTTCAATAACGGCAGAGCCGATTGACGGACCTACTATCATAGGAATAAGCACCTGGAACACCATTCTTATGCCCTGAAAAGCACCAACCTTATCCTCCGGTGTGTAATCACGGATTGTACCGCTTACAGCAGAAGATGTAATAAGGAATGCACCCATCATAATTGTGCCCGCAGCAATAAGCAGGGCCATATGCGCACCCGGCTTAACAAAATACATTGCAAGAAAGCCGATTGAAAGAATGATAATAGACGGAAGCATAAACTTAACCTTGCCGAATTTATCTATATACTTGCCCGAAAGCACTGAAATAACAGCCGCAAGAATAAGAATTGCACCAAGAGGAATTGCATAATCCGTAATCCCAAGACATTTTTCAATATAAATAATTATGTAAGGCATAAAAATCTGATATGAACAGTTCAGAATCACATAAACAATAAATGTTATATAAAGTATTTTATTAGACTTAACGGTTGACAGCTTAAAGCCGTAGAAAATATTTTTGAAATAATTTTCATCATTAACCTTCATATTCGGTTTATCTTTAATAAGGAAGAAGCCAAGAATACCGCCCGCTGCCGTAATACCGCCTACTATATAATAGAAAATATTCCACTGATGATTTTTGGTTAAGAAATCAAGGCCGCCGAAAACAAGAAGCATTGAGAAAAGCGGCATTGCACCTAAAACAGTTTCCGTTTTACCTCTGTTTGTATCATCCGTGACATCCGTTATCCAGCTGTTGAAAGCGGCATCTGACGCGGTTGAGCCAAAGAAAGTCATAACACAGTCCATAATAACAATAAGCATTGCCGCCGTTGCAACAGCATTTGCAGTGTGGAAGATTTTGCTTGTGTTTTCAACGGTGATAAGACCGAAGGATGCCGTTACAAAACCCCATATTACAAAGCCAAAGGTTATGAAAACCTTACGCTTTCCCAGCTTATCGGAAAGAGCGCCCATAAACAGAGTTGTTACCGCCGCTGTAATTGCAGATGCTGCAACCATTGCCGCAATATCCTTTGAGGTACCGCCGATTTCGTTAAAAAGGTAAACATTGAAATACATATTTTCAATTACCCATGCAAGCTGACCGATAAAGCCGAAAACAATGATACTTATCCAGATTTTTGCGCCGAGTTTAGTTGATTTAATTTTCTCCATAAAAATTTCCCCCTTATATATAATTATGAGGGGGAAAAGTTTATTTGTCAATAATTTTTTTACAAAACGCATTTGATTGTAAAAAATATTAAAGCTGATTATTATTCCTTTGGAATTTTAACGGTTGCCTTAAACAAATCACCGTCTATCGTAATGATAAGTTCACCGTCATTTAGTCTGCAAAGCTCTTTGGCTATGGATAAACCAAGTCCGTTTCCGTCCTCACTTCTTGATTTATCCCCGCGGACAAAGCGTTCTGTTAATTCATCAGCAGAAATGTTGAGCGGTTCCTTTGAAATATTTTTAATTTCAAAATAACCGAATTTTTCATCGGAATACACCCTTGCGTAAACACGGGAGCCGGGGGCAGAATACTTTCTTGCATTTGAAAGCAAATTTTCAAACACACGGTAAATCTTTGTGCCGTCTGCAAAAACAATGTGCTTTGAGGTTGATTCTTCAAAAATAAGCTGAAGATCGTTCTTTTCAATATCAGACTGTTCCTCAACAACCGCCTGTGCTGCAAGCTCATTCAGGTTAAGCTTTGTTTTATTGATTGTTACATTGCCCGAGGATACCTTTGATGCTTCAATAAGATCCTCAATAAGCCTTTTAAGTTTTTTAGATTTCTCATCAATAACCTGCATATATTTCTTTGCATCTTCATCCTCAATATTGCACTTCTGAAGCAAATCAATATAGTTTATAACGGATGTAAGCGGCGTTTTTAAATCGTGGGAAACATTTGTGATAAGCTCTGTTTTTGTGCGTTCATCCTTAACTGCCTTAATTACCGCATTCTGCAGTTCTGCATTTGTTGCTTCAAGACTGTTTGCAAGAATTCTGAGGCTTTCGGGCAGCTTATCTGCTGAATATGGGAGCGGTTCTCTTTTTTCACTTGTTGAAATAACATCATCAAGTGCCTTCATATACTTAACCGCCTTGTAGATAAGAAAGCTGTCTATTCCCAGAAGCACAAGTATTCCGAGTGCACCGCAGAAATTGGCAAAGCCATCGTAAGCACAAACAAGCAATGCAATGATAATGAATGAAAAAATATTAAACAGCATATAAAAAACTGTTGCCATAACGGTTTTTTTATTCAGCTTTTTCGGTTTGAAACCAATTGTACCGAAAAATTTTACAATACCTCTCAGCACCATTTTGCAAAACTTGAAGAACGTTTTAAAAATGTAAACAAAAATTTTCCATATAAGATTGACCAGCCTTACAATAAGCAGATTTTTGAAAATCGGCAGCCCCGCCTTAAATGCTCTTGAAAGTGAAGCAGCAAAGCTTAAAATCAGGAGATAAACTGCTATACCTGCACCGGCAAAAAGAACGGCAGGCCAGGTGCTTTTTAAAACGTTTAATATGAGTGCGTCTACAAAACCTTCCCTGCCGTATATATTACTGTACTCAACTATAAGAACGACTGCTCCTGTTACAATTGCGGCAACGAATGCACCCATAAGTGCAAAATGAAAATCGGCAGGCAATTTATCAAGCACCGCTGTTGAAACACCCTTCTCTGTATGCCCTGCAAGGCGGCAGGAAATAACTGCAAATGCAATCATACCGATTATAGATATAAAAACATTGGCAATAACAAAATTAATGTTAATATCACACGCTTCCTGATAATCGGCATATAGTTCTGCATACATATCATCCTGTGAAAATTCAGAATCCACTAAAAAATATATGCTACAGTCTGCTTTTTCCGTATGAGCTAATCCTAAATAAAAAGCAACTCCCTCTAAATTCGAGCTGTAGGACAGGCGACCTGCTTCATAGGCAATATAGTCACCTGTTCCACTTTTAACACTGTTTATAAAAGTATCCTTGTCGTTTACGTTCGTAACTACTGTGCCGTCGGCATTTTCCGCATAATACTGAATATTTTTTAAATTCTTATAGTCATTGTCTATATTCCTGTAGGAATCTTGTAACCACGATTCATTCGTTCTGCCATAATAACTCTCCAGTAATTCCATTGCCATTTCATCACTGTGGCCAAAATCCATTCCTTCATTAACATTATCCGTAACGCCAAAATTATCAAATCTGAAGGTTTTCGTATAATAATATCCGTTATCCCCCTCGTAATAACCATTTGAATAACGAGCCTCTGTTGTTTCATAATACTCATAATTTTCATCATATAAGTAATTATAGCTGCTTTGATAATTTTCAATTTCATCGGCAGATTTACGGCATTTTTGCTCTGCCTCTTTATAAGCCGCCAGACCTTCTTCAACATACTCAGCTTTAGCCGCTTCATACACCTTATTTTCTGCATCAATATTAGTATAATAAAATACAGAATCAATATCTATACTAAATGTGTATTCAAATACATGGCTATTATAAAAACCAACCTTATCCGAATTAAATAAATCATCTTCAAAAAAAGCTGCATACTTTACAAAGGACATTATATTCAGCATAAAAGCAACAGCAAAAAAGCATGCCACAAGCACACACAGTGCCTTATTTACACCACTGTATTTATATTTTTTCCACTTTGTATCCAAGACCATACACCACCTTAATATATTTCGGGTCTTTCGGATTTATTTCAATCTTTTCTCTTATATTCTTTATATGTACCGTTACTGTTTTTTCAGAGCGAAAGGATGGTTCATTCCACACGGCTTCATAAATCTGACCCGAAGAAAGCACCCTGCCCATATTTTTGCACAGGTATTCAAGAATCATATATTCCGTTGCGGTCAGTTTAATACTTTCGCCGTCTACCGAAACGGTTTTGGCATCTGTATCCACAATTAAACCGCCCGTAACAATCTGCGTTTTCTTCTGCACAAAGCCCGAAAAAGAAATATATCTTCTTATCTGTGATTTAACCCTTGCAACAAGCTCAAGAGGGTTAAACGGCTTTGTTACATAATCATCTGCTCCGAAGCCAAGACCTGCTATTTTATCCGTATCCTCAGACTTTGCAGAAAGCATTATAATAGGAAAATTATAATTTTCTCTTATTTTAAGCGTAGTCTGCAGACCATCCATTCTCGGCATCATAATATCAAGCACAAGGCAATGAATTTCATTGCTCTGAATCAGCTCAAGTGCCTGAATGCCGTCCTCCGCCTTTAAAACATGATAGCCCTCCAGCTTCAGATAGATTTCTATAGAATCAAGAATTGCCTTGTCATCATCACAAACCAGTATAGTTTCCATTAACATCACTCCCTTTCAACAGTATAACATATAAATCGTCATAAGATAACCCGTTAACTATATTTAACAGCTATAAAATTTAAACGCGGTAATGAAAATGTAAAGAAAAAATAAAAAAGAGAGGGCATAAAGCCCTCTCAAACAAACATTTTATTTCAGGAAGCCCTGAACAATTACTTCCTCTGCTTCCTCTTCGTTCATACCGAAGGTCATCAGCTTTAAGAGCTGATCCGAATTGATTTTGCCTATTGCCGCCTCGTGCACAAGCTGAGCATCTGCATTTGTTGCATCTATTTCGGGGATAGATGCAATCTTTGCATTATCCATAATAATTGAATCACACTGAACGTGAGCACGGCAGGCACTGTTACCCACAACTCTTGGGTGAAACACCTGCACGGAATCATTTTTGCCTACACTTCGGCTTACAATCTGACAAACAGATTCCTCGCCGTTCATATTGATTTCGACATTTGATTCGGCAAACTGCTTTCCGTGCGTCATCAGCCTTTCGGTAATGGTAAGCTTTGCACCCTTTTCAAGATTTGCCGTTGTATCTCTTTTTGTGGAATCAACACCCTTAATCTGCACCATTTCCATTTCTGCAACAGCATTTTCAGCAAGATTAACAACTGTAACAGGGTTTAAAATTCTGGCACCTGTACCCTCACCCTCGCCGTAATGCTTTTCAACATATTTAACCTTTGCACCCTTTTCCAAATAAAAGGTATGAATACCGTCGTGCTGGCTTTTTTCACTGCCTGAATTATGGATTCCGCAGCCTGCCACAATAACAACATCCGCATTTTCACCAATGTAAAAATCATTGTAAACAACATCTGTCATTCCGCTTTCCGAAAGAATAACGGGAATGTGCACACTTTCATTTTTAGTATTCGGTGCAATTTTAATATCAATACCCGGCTTATCTTCTTTAGGAATAATCTGGATATGCTCGGTGCTTCTTCTGCCCATTGCAGCACCGTTTTTTCTAATGTTATATGCACCCTGCGGCACTTCGTGAAGGTCTGCAATTGTTTTAAGCATATCTGAATCTACTTTAAGCATCGCGTTATACCTCCTTTCTGAAAGCACAATTGCTTTCAGTTCCAAGCTGTGTTAAAAGCTCCGGGAAAATTTCATCCTTCGGACCCTGCTTCGCAATTTTACCGCCTGCAATAATAACAATTTCATCTGCAAGCTGCATAATACGCTCCTGATGACTGATGATAAGCACGCTTTCATGGCGGTTTTTAGAAATTGCCTTAAAGCTTTCAACAAGCTTGGCAAAGCTCCACAAATCAATACCTGCCTCCGGCTCATCATAAATTGCAAGCTTAAGATTTCTTGCCATAAGCGAAGCAATCTCTATTCTTTTTACCTCGCCGCCCGAAAGAGAAGAATCAACCTCTCTGTTAAGATAATCGGCAGAACAAAGCCCCACACTTGTAAGGTAAGCAGAGCATTCATCGCTCGGAAGCTCACTGCCGTGCGCAAGGCTCAAAAGCTTACGAACTGTAAGCCCTTTAAAACGCGGAGGTGTCTGAAAGCCGTAGCCGATGCCGAGCTTTGCCCTTTCATTGATAGGCATATCCGTAATATCAATTCCGTCAAAAAGAATCTTGCCCGAGGTTGGCTTTTCAATGCCCATAATCAGCTTTGCAAGTGTTGATTTACCGCCGCCGTTAGGTCCTGTTATAACAATAAACTTACCGCTGTCTATCTTCAAATTAATTTTGTCTATGATTTCAAGCTTGCCCTTTGCAGACTCAACCCTGAATTCAACATCCTTTAATTCAATCATATCTGTATCTCCATACAATAATTTAATACATTATAATATATCCGTATCAATTATGCAAAAAATTCTTTTGCAACACGCACACTTTCCATTGCATCCTTCGTATACCAATCCGCATGAATCATATCGGCATAGGACTGTGTAAGCACTGCGCCGCCTACAAATATTTTGGCATCCGTCTGTTCGTGCAGAAGCTGAATGGTTTTTTCCATGGACGGAACCGTAGTTGTCATTAATGCGGAAAGCCCCACAAGCTTAACATCATTTTCAATAACCGCTTTTAATACTTCCTCCTCGGGAACATCCTTTCCGAGATCTATAACATCAAAGCCATAGTTTGAAAGCAGTACCTTAACAATGTTTTTGCCTATATCGTGAATATCACCGTGAACGGTTGCCAAAACAATCTTATTACCGCTTTTTTCCTTCTTGCCTGAAAGTATCATTGATTCCTTGATAACATCAAAGGCTGCCTTAGCCGAATCGGCACTCATAAGAAGCTGGGGAAGAAAGATTTTATTTGCTTCAAAACCCGCCCCTACCTCATCAAGGGCAGGTATAATATGCTGATTTATAACATCAAGCGAGGCCGTTGTTTTCAGAAGCTCTCCTGCACAGGCTGATGCTTCCTCTCTCATACCCTTAACGATTGCTGTATGAAGCGTTACCTTTGTGTCAGCCGCAGGCACGTCCGAAACCGTTACGCTTTCTATATATTCGGCACAGTTATCATCCAGTGCAGCAAGTGCATTGTATGAATAATAAGCATTCATCATTGCCTGTGATTTAGGGTTAATAATACCTGCCGAAAGACCGCTCTGAAGTGCAAGTGTGAAAAACGCTGTATTTATTGCATCTCTTTTAGGCAATCCGAAGGAAATATTGGATACGCCTAAAACGGTATTGACCCCAAGAACCTCTTTAATATATTTAACAGCCTTGAGTGTTTCAATAGAATTATTCTTATCCGTGCTGATTGTCATGGTAAGCGCATCAACAATAAGATCCTTTTTCTCAATACCATATTCTGCCGCGGTATTTATAATTTTTTCCGCAATTTTAATTCTGCCCTCTGCCGAATCGGGAATGCCGTTTTCATCGAGGCAAAGACACACAACAACACTGCCGTATTTTTTTGCAAGAGGGAAAACCTCTTTCATATTGTGTTCCTTACCGTTAACGGAATTGAGCATAGGCTTTCCGTTATAAAGACGAAGTGCCGCTTCAAGTGCAGTTATATCTGTTGTATCTATCTGCAAAGGGGTTGAAAGAACGCTCTGCAAATTATAAACAGCACTTTTCATCATTGCCGTTTCATCTATTTCAGGCAAGCCTACATTCACATCAAGAATATGCGCACCTGCCTCTTTCTGAGAAATGCCCTCTTTTATAATATAATCTATATCATTTCTGCGCAGAGCCTCTTTAAACAGCTTTTTGCCCGTTGGATTAATTCTTTCACCTATAACAACAGGCTTTGTGCCAAGCTCAACTGTTTCACTGTAAGACGAAACAAGGCTCAAATTTTTTCTGTCGGGCACATTTGCAGGTATACTGCTGCAAAGCTTAATCATTTCTTCAAGGTGCTTCGGAGTTGTTCCGCAGCAGCCGCCGAGATAGGAAACACCAAGCTGTGCAATCTTCTTCATATCCTCGGCAAATTCCGTTGGTGAAACATTGAAAATCGTTTGTCCGTTAACACTTTCAGGCAAACCTGCATTCGGCTGAACAATAATCGGCAGACTTGTCCATCTTCTGATTTCCTCAACAAATGCAATCATCTGCTTCGGCCCGAGACCGCAGTTAAAACCTACTGCATCTACACCGAGACCTTCAAGCATTGTTACTGCCGTTTTTATGTCTGCACCCGTAAGAAGCCTTGCATTTTCATCAAAAATCATTGTAACAATAACCGGCAGACTGCTGTTTTCCTTTGCAGCAAGCACTGCGGCTTTAATCTCATAAGTATCGCTCATTGTTTCAATGAGAATAACATCCGATCCGTCCTTACCTGCATTTACAACCTGTGCAAAAACTTCAATTGCCTTTTCAAAATCAAGATCACCCATTGGCTTTAACAGCTTGCCTGTAGGTCCTATATCAAGCGCAACCTTTTTGCCGGCTCTTTTTGCAATCTCAACACCTTTTCTGATTACCTCAGCATAGTTATCCATTTTGAGGCTGTTTGCACCGAATGTGTTTGTTGTTATATATTCAGAGCCGATTGAAGCGTATGCCTTATGAACGGCAAACACCTTTTCCTCATCTGTTAAATTAAGCAGTTCAGGAAGCTCGCCTGCCTTCAATCCTGCCGATTGAAGCATTGTTCCCATGCTTCCGTCAAAAAATTTAATCTTCATAATCAATTCCCGTAAATGCTGTTACTGATTTTGTCGGTATCATCTGACAAGTGTCCGTTAAGGTAATACCGCAGCGTTTTGTTATATCAAGCAAGGCAAAAATTTTCTTCTGCTCGGATATATCAAGGTCAAAATAACCGGGTGAATACCTTTGCCTTGTTTTAATCTTGTTTTCTGTTTCAATATTTTCCTGCACTGCATCGCATATTTCTTCAATTTTGGAGGCAAGCACCGCCTGCATAATAACAAGCCTTGCTCCCTCAGATGAATATGTGCGAAGCAGTCTGTCTCCCTCTGTGCCGAGTGTTGCACCGAGTAAGGCAACCCTTGTACAGCCTTTGAGGTTTTCTGCAAGACGCCTGCTTTTGAATTCAAAGTTTTCAATTATAAGAGCCTCTTCGGTAACCCTGCAGTCAAATATTCTGTAAATGCTTTTGGGTTTAACTGTGCGGTTAACCTCTTCCATCGCATCATCTATCAGCTTTAAAAGTGCTTCATCCTGCACCTTGCTGTTGGTGCGAAGATACCTTAAAATTTCCTGTTTATTCATTTATAATTTCTGACAGACCTTTCATTATTGCCTCGGCAACATCGGGCTTGTTCATAGTATAGATATGAATATTATTCTGCCCATTTGCCATTAAATCTATAATCTGCTCAGTAGCATAAATTATACCTGCCTGTTTCATAGCAGCAGGATTTTCACCGAAGCGTTCAATTATTTTCTCAAATTTCTTCGGGAATTTACAGCCCGAAAGTTCTACGCTTCTCTTAATCTGATTTGCATTTGTAATCGGCATAATTCCCGCGATAATCGGAATATTTATACCCTTTATTGCACAGTTTTCCCTGAAATTGTAGAAAACATCATTATCAAAAAACATCTGAGTTGTTATAAAGTCAAGACCGCAGTCAACCTTTTCCTTAAGATACTGAATATCCTCAACCTTATTTGCACTTTCCGGATGAACCTCCGGATAACAGGCACCGCCTATGCAGAAATCACCCTGCTCTTTGATTGTGTTTACAAGCTCATATGCATAATGAAAATGCTGCTCATCAGGGAAAACGAAGTCCTTTGGAATATCTCCGCGAAGAGCAAGGATATTTTCAATATTATTTTGCTTAAGCTCATTTATTACACTTGAAATTTTATCCTTTGTTGAAGTAAGACAGGTTAAATGCGAAAGCGGTGTTACACCACGTGCCTTGATTTCATTTGCAATTTCCGTTGTAAAGCCGGATGTAGTACCTGCGGCGCCATAGGTTACGCTCATAAATGCAGGCTTCGCTTTGGACATCTCACGCACAACTGCCTTTGTGTTTTCAATTTTGCTCCATTCTTTCGGAGGAAACATCTCAAAAGAAACGGTTACCTTATTATTTTTTAATATTTCTGATATTTTCATTTTATATTACCTCTCTAAGATTATTAATATACCAAATTATAACTGTAAATTCAATATATTTCATACAAAATGAGTAGGAATATTAATTTTTATTATCACAGCAGCTTTCATTCAGCTCACCAAAAGAAACAATTGTATCAAGAGAATCGCCTAGCTGAGTAAAAAAAGCGCTCAGTGCTGAAATTTCAGCACTTGTTTTACCCTTTGCAATGGCACACGCCAGCGCGGAAACGGACATATTTACGGCACACGGATCCAAAAAAACACCACCTTTTTGTAAATTATAAATCAGAAAATCATATAAAAACAAGAGAAAACAAGAGAAAAACGGAGCAACTCCATATTATTTTAAATTTGATGTTGACGAAAAAAACTTCTTGTGCTATTATATTCCCACGCATTAAAAATGTAATTAACTATTCAACGGAGGAAACGAAAATGTCAACATTTATGCCAAAGGCTAACGAAGTTGAGCGCAAGTGGTATGTTATTGACGCAGAGGGCAAGCCTCTTGGAAGAGTTGCAGCTGAAGCAGCAGTTCTTCTTCGCGGAAAGCACAAGCCAATCTTTACTCCAAATGTAGATTGCGGCGATTTCGTTATCATTATTAACACAGATAAGGCAGTTCTTACAGGCGACAAGCTTAACAAGAAGCTTTATCAGCATCACACAGGCTACATCGGTAACCTTAAAGAAGTTAAATACGGCACACTTATGAATGAAAAAAGTGATTTTGCTATGGAGCTTGCTGTTAAGGGTATGCTTCCAAGCACAACACAGGGCAGAAAGCAGCTTACAAGATGCCACATTTACAAGGGTGCAGAACACAAGCACGAGGCTCAGAAGCCTGAAGCTTGGGAAATGTAAGGGAGGTTTATAGATTATGTACGAAACAAATCCTTATTTCTACGGCACAGGCAGAAGAAAAGAATCTGTAGCACGTGTTCGTGTATATGCAGGAACAGGTAAAATCACCATTAATGACAGAGATATTGATGATTATTTCGGTCTTGGCACACTTAAGCTTATTGTTCGCCAGCCGCTTAACCTTACAGATACAACTGAAAAGTTTGATATTGTTTGCCGTGTAAACGGCGGCGGTGTAACAGGCCAGGCAGGTGCTATCCGCCACGGTATCGCAAGAGCTCTTCTTCAGTATGACGAATCACTTCGTCCTGCTCTTAAGAAGGCAGGCTTCCTCACTCGTGACCCACGTATGAAGGAAAGAAAGAAATACGGTCTCAAGGCAGCTCGCCGTGCACCGCAGTTCTCAAAACGATAATTATTTATCAAATACAAATCCTCAAATCTATTCGATTTGGGGATTTACTTTTTTAGTGTATACGGCTTTTTCGGAGGAAAATTATGAACGCTGAAGTAAAACTTGCTGAAATTGAAGAACTCAATCTGATATACAATTTTTACAGAATAGTATGCAAGGCACTTGAAAATGAAAAATATACGCCGTTGTGGGTAATCGGAAGTCACCCCTGTATTAAGGATATAGAAAATCATATAAATAATAATGAGATGTATATAGCTGTTTATGATAATAAAATCGTTGGTGCAATGGCGGTAACTAATCATAATGATTATTCCGCTTTGCATTTGCTGGCGATACACCCTGATTACCGCAAACAGCATTTAGGCAAGGAAATGATGAAAAAACTGCTTCAGATTGCCGAAGAACGAGAAAACCACAAAATTATTCTTGATGTTGTTAAAGGGAATCTGCCTGCCGAAAAGCTCTATAATCAATTCGGCTTTAAATTCACCGGTGAGAAATGGGAATTTATTGAGCAAATTGGAAATGTATGTTTTAATACCTATGAATTTATTTTAGATAATAAATAGATAATGCAGTCGATTTCTCGACTGCATCTTTTAGTTATTCAAGCTTCCAAATATTTTTATCTTTTCTGAACACAATGCAAATTGCAATTCCTGCAAACGCTAAAAACAAAAACAGAAACGCTGCCCCTGAGCCCTTGTTTGTTCCGAATAACGCTGACAATATAATACTACTGTTTTTTTCCATAAACGGTTCGAATACCCTGTCAACAAGAAATCCACCGAGGATATAACCAAGCGGAATTGTGAAAAACTGAAAAGTATTTCTTGCCGCATAAACTCTGCCCTGCATCTGAACAGGGATACGTTCACGAAATAAAACATCCATATTCGCATTCATAATCGGGATGCACAACCAGCCTAAAATTCCGCCGATACACCATAACGGCAGAGTTTTGCCAAAAGCAAGGAAGAAGTTTTCCGTACTCATTGCTATAAGTAAGGTATTGCAGATAACCCTGACTCTGCTTTTGGGTGTTGGCATTATTGATGCGATAACACTACCTATAAGTGTAGCAGCACCTATAAATGCATTTACTGTTCCGAGTGCAGTTTCACCACCATTGTCCTTTGACAATATCATCGCAGGAAACGCGGCATTATACATTGATGCGATAAGATTTATACAAGCTAAAAAAAGTATTAAATCTAAAATACCTCTGTTCTGCTTCAAATAAGTAAGTCCGCTCTTTGTTAAAGTTAAAAACGAATCTGTAGTTTCATCAGCTTTGTTTTCAGTTATTTTAACAAAAAAGGCTAACGATATAAAAGCAATTACAAAAGTAAGCAAATCAATATATATAATTGTTTGCAGATTTGTAAAAGACAGAACAGCAGTTGCAATTATCGGGGTAAGAATACCTATCAGCGAATTTGAAAATGAACGCAGTCCGCTGACCTTTTGATAATGCTTTTTAGGTGTTAACCGTGTGATTGCAACATCTGACGCAGGTTGCTGAACTGTATTCATCAGTCCATTTAGCGCATTTATGCAATACAGATGCCAAATTTCAAGTCTGCCCGTTTTCAGCAAAATAAAAATTGAAATTGTACATAATGCGGCAAAAGTATCACTAACAAGCATTGTGACTTTTTTATTCCACTTATCACTGAGCGAACCCGCAAAAATACTCATAATAACATATGGTGCATACGAGCAAACGGATAATAAAGCTGTGGTCAATGCAGAGCCTTTGACGGTGTATGACCATACTATAAGTGCATAATTCGTCAGCGAACTGCCTAATTGTGATAATGCCTGTGTTGACCAGAGAATCAAAAAATATTTTAATTCTTTAAAAGTAGTTTTTATTAAATTCATTTGACTTTGCTCCTTAATTAAAAAATCATTTTAAATAAAATGCAAAGTCCGTTCGGACGAAATGAATATTTATTTCTCCATGCAACCTCGTCCCTCAGACTTTGCATGGAGCCTTTTCAATGCAGAGTTTCATAATAAATTTCCTTTCAAATTTACTAACAATATATCATTGTTTTGCAAAATAATCAAGTTATGCCGCTACCGTGAATAATTACATAAGCAACAAAAATGAAAAGAAACCCTGTAACATCGGGCGTTTTGCAGGGCGAAAAGTTCTCAAAGAGATAATTATTTATCAATCACGAAACCCAAACCGATATGGTTTGGGTTTTATTTTTTATTATATCGAGTATAGGTTATGAAAAAATTATGAATATTGAAATAACATTTACCAAGATATATAATAATTTTGTAGCTCTGACTAAAGAAAGTCATAACCGATAAAAACAATTCTTAATTATCAAGAAAAAATAATTTCCGTTTACTAAAATGGTGTTGAAAGGAGGTTGAATGATGAATCAGGTTTGCAGCCTGCAGAAAGGCATTGATTATATTGAAAAAAACTTAACCGGGGAAATCAGCAATGATACTTTGCAAACAATTGCATCAATGCGTATTGCACAGTTTCAGAAAACCTTTCTCAGTATCACAGGCTATACGGTTGGTGAATACATAAGAAACCGCAGACTGACTCTTGCCGCATTGGAACTTATAAGCAGCAAAAGCACGGTGCTTGATATTGCCTTGAAATACGGATATGACAGCAGTGAGGGCTTTTCAAGAGCTTTTAAGAATTTTCACGGTGTCAATCCGAATGAAATAAAAAAGGGCAAAACAAAGGTGAATCTATTCAACAAAATAACACTTGAAATTAAAGTAAACGGAGGAAGCAAAATGGAATTTGAAATAGTCAGGTTGGAAAGTCAGGACTTTACAGGCTTTAAAACCACCGCATTCGGTAATATGAACAGGGATATTGACAGCCGCTGGGATAACGATGATGATGCATGGGAAGCAACAAGAAAAGAGCAAAATGATATGATGACAGATGACCGCATCTGGTATGAAGTATATAAGAAAATTGATAATTCTCAATACACGCATTACATTTGCTCAAAATGCAGCAATGTTCCAAACAACTGTGAAAAGGTATATTTTGACGGTGGATTATTTGCCAAAATCACTACTGAAAAATGCAAGTATCCTACAGAGCAGTTAAAGGATGTATATTATCAGACACTTATTGATAAGGAATGGCTGTCTAACAGCGGATACAAATTAGACGATGAAAGAAATCAATTGTATATCACAAACTGGACAATGATTGATAAAGAGGGAAGGTATATTGAAATATATCTTCCGATTTCCAAATTATAAAAACAAATACATAAAAAATATGCTCCAATTATTGGGAGCATATTTTTTACTTTTTCTTAACCCTTAAAGTTCTTTTAAAACGAACGCAGCAGTGGTAAAATAAGAATTGGTGATATATATGAAAACAATTCTTATTATTGATGATGATATTCATATCGGCAATATGCTTGAAGAGGTCCTCACCAATGAGGGCTACGGCATTCTGCGTGCTTATTCGGGCACAGAGGCCGTAATGCTGCTTTCAGGCACTGTGCCGGATTTAGTTCTGCTTGACTTGATGCTGCCGGGACTCAGCGGCGAAGAGGTTCTGCCGAAAATCAAGGACATACCTGTTATCGTTGTAAGTGCAAAGGTTGATGTGCAGGACAAGGTATCTCTTCTGCTCGGCGGTGCAGCAGATTACATTACAAAGCCATTTAACACAAGCGAGCTTCTTGCACGAATTGCTGTTCAGCTTCGCAGTGCAGGGACAGGCAGTACACAAACGCTTTCCTTTGACGATATAGCAATCAACACGTCTGCACATTCCGTAATTGTTTGCGGAAAGGATGTCAAGCTGACAAGAACGGAATATGCTATTTTAAAACTGCTTATGAAAAATCCGAATCAGGTAATTGCAAAATCCGTTTTGCTGGACAGAATCAGCGAGGATACTCCAGACTGCACAGAAAGCTCGCTTAAAATTCACATCAGCAATCTGCGCAAAAAGCTGCGGGAGATTAACAATAAGGACTATATAGAATCCGTTTGGGGAATCGGCTTTAAAATGCATAGCAACAGTGAAAAACACTAAATTCGCTTTAATGATGCATTTTGACAGGCGCAGATTTCTCTTTATTGCCTACCGATAATTAACAAAATCTTTACGGTTTTCTTTACCGCTTTCTTAACCACAGGAGTGTAGAATAAACGCATCAACTAAAAGGAGGTTAGCTTATGGAATACGTTTTAAAAATAAATGCCCTATGCAAAAACTACAGGCACTTCAAGGCATTAAACGGACTTTCTATGAGTGTTCCGAAAGGAGCAATTTACGGCTTCGTCGGAAAAAACGGTGCAGGCAAAACTACACTTATACGCTTAATCTGCGGACTTCAGGAGCCGTCATCAGGTGATTACACAATCTACGGCAGAAAAAACAATGCTAAGGATATTGTAAAATCACGCAGACGAATGGGTGCTGTGGTTGAAACACCGTCTATCTATCTTGATATGACAGCAACAGACAACTTAAAACAGCAATACCGCATTTTGGGTCTGCCGAGCTTTGACGGACTTAATGAAATTTTAGAACTGGTTGGTCTTGAAAACACAGGCAAAAAGAAGGCTAAAAACTTTTCACTCGGTATGCGTCAGCGTCTTGGAATTGCGATTGCCCTTGTCGGTGATCCTGATTTTCTTGTGCTTGACGAGCCTGTTAACGGGCTTGATCCACAGGGAATTATTGAAATAAGAGAGCTTATTTTAAAGATTAACCGCGAAAAGCAGATTACCGTGCTTATTTCAAGTCATATTCTTGATGAACTTTCTCGCCTTGCAACACATTACGGCTTTATTGACGCAGGCAGAATTATTAAGGAAATCAGTGCAGAGGATTTGGAAAGCGCCTGCAGAAAATGCATTCGTATGGAGGTTACAAACACAACCGCTCTCGCACATGTGCTGGATGAAATGAAAATTGAATATAAAGTACTTTCTTCCACTACCGCAGATGTTTATGCAAAGGTTAATGTAACACATTTAACAAATGCATTATCCGCTATGAACTGTGAGGTGCTTTCAATGCAGGATAAGGACGAAAGCCTTGAAAGCTATTATGTTAATCTTGTAGGAGGTGGCAGAAATGAGTAAGCTATTAGCCGCTAATTTCAGCAGAATGAAAAAGGATGTCAGCTTCTGGATTATTTCCGCGGCAGTTCTTATGATCAGTATTTCGGAAGTGATTAATAATGCTTATATAGATGCGACGGTTTACCCGGAAGACGGAGAAACAATACTCAATTTTCTTCTTTTTCAAACTATACCGGCTATGGGTATGGTGTACGCAATATTTATTGCTATGTTTATCGGAAAGGAATACAGCAACGGAACGATAAGAAACAAACTGATTGTCGGTCACACACGAACAAACATTTATCTTGCCAACTTCATAACCTGTCTTACAGGCTCGCTCATTATATATTCCATGATTTTTATAGGCGATTTTGGTGTAGGCATTCCGCTTTTAGGAGGCTGGAAGGGAAAAATAAGCGAGCTTATTACCTATATTATTGTTGGTGTCTGCCTGTCTGCCGCACTTGTTTCACTGTTAACAGTCTTCAGTATGCTCTGCACAAGAAGATCGGTAACAGCCGTTACGGCAATGGTGTTTGCATTTGCACTTATGCTGACAGCAAGCATTATATATAAGCGGCTTGCGGAGCCGGAAATGACACAAGATTTGCTTGCCTTGACAATTGACGGTGTTCCTGAACTTAGTGAACCACGCCCGAACCCTTTGTATGTAAGCGGAAACTTGAGAAAGATTTATGAATTTCTGATGCAATTTTTACCAACAGGCCAGGGAATTCTGCTTGCCCAGCAAAAAATTACCAACCCCGTTTTAAATATAATTTGTTCAATTATAATTACTGTTGCCGCTAATTTCTGCGGATTATTTGTATTTCGCAAAAAAAATTTAAAATAAGGAGCTTTTATGGAAATCTGGTTATGGGCAGTTATCTGCATACCGATGCTGATTATTGCCGCACTTATTGTTAAAGTATATTTGCTGAAAAAATCAGCAAATGAAATAGAAACAGCCTTTGCAGAAAGACTCATAACCGAAACAAATACCCTGATAGATATATCATCGGGTGACAGACATATGCGTTCACTTGCAAACAGCATAAACAGACAGCTTCGCGAGCTGAGAAATGAGCGTCACCGCTTTCAGCAGGGCGATACCGAGCTGAAAAATGCGGTTACCAATATTTCTCACGATTTGCGAACACCCTTAACAGCAATCTTCGGCTATATTGATTTGCTTGAAAAACAGGAAAAATCGGCTGAAACCGAGCGGTATATCAATATAATCAAAGACCGATGTGAAATGCTTATGCAGCTTACGGAAGAGCTTTTCAGATATTCCGTTATCATTACAACCGATGAAGAATTTAAAACAGAAAAAATAATTGTTAATCATGTTTTAGAAGAAAGCGTGGCAGGTTATTATGCCACGCTTGTTGAGCATAATATAACACCCGACATTTCTATACCTGAAGAAAAAATTATATGCACTGCAAATTGTTCGGCACTCAGCCGTATATTTTCAAATCTGCTTAACAATGCAATTAAGTACAGCAGCGGAAATCTCAGCATTACCTTAACCGAAAGCGGCGAAATCATATTTTCAAACACTGCAAAGGGTCTTGATAAGGTACAGATAAGTAAGCTGTTTGACCGATTTTACACAGTTGAAACAGCACACAATTCAACAGGGCTGGGACTTGCTATTTCACGCACACTTATTGAACAGATGGGCGGCACGATTTATGCAGAATATGAAAACAGCATACTGAGCATTCATATAAAACTGCCACCCTATCCGCCTAATGTGTAATCAGATAGATTTTTTACATCAATACATAAAATGTATAAATTTTTCTTTTTATTTTGATGAAAATATGCTACTATAAAGATGAAATAAACTTTAGAGGGGTATTTTTATGCAGCACGAAATTACAAAACCACAAAGGTTACTTGATTCAAACGGAAATATTGCAGAGCCCGGCTTTGCAAAAAGACTGCTATGGCAATACAGCCGTGATGATATTAAAGCACCTAAAATCCGCATTAAGGAATGGGATTATTATTACATAGGCAATCAGGATTATGCACTTTGTTTAACACTTTCAGATGCAGGCTTTGTAAGCTGCCTTTCCGTTTCCCACCTTGAATTCGGCAAAAATCCTGTGCAGACAAATGATTCCGAGCTTGGCTTTTTCCCGCTCGGAAAACTGAATCTGCCTGCAACAAGCGAGGTTGGAGATGTTCGTGCAAAGGTTGGCACCTTGGATATGAACTTTGAAAATGACGGCACAAAGCGCCGCCTTTCAGGTACATACAAAAACTATTGCAACACGAAGAAAACGCTTACCTTTGATATTACCTTAACTGAAATACCTGAGGAAAGTATGGTTATTGCTACACCGTTTGATAAGGATAAGCATTTCTATTACAATCAGAAAATCAACTGTATGCGTGCTGACGGCTTCTTTGAGTTTGACGGCAGACGCTATGAATTCAACAGAGAAAATGGATCACTTGCCACACTCGACTGGGGAAGAGGGGTATGGACCTATGACAACACGTGGTATTGGGGCTCAGGTCAGATGGTGCTTGAAGACGGAAATATTTTCGGCTTCAACATCGGCTACGGCTTCGGCAATACATCTGCCGCAAGTGAAAATATGCTGTTTTACAACGGCAAATCACATAAGCTTGAGGATATAACCTTTAACATTCCTATGGAAAACGGAACCTATAAATATATGGAGCCGTGGACCTTTACATCATCTGACGGCAGATTTGAAATGACCTTCAAACCGATTATAGACCGCCAGGCACCGGTTGATTTAAAGCTTATCTGTATGATTCCGCATCAGGTTTTCGGTCTGATTTCAGGAACAGCCATTCTTGATAACGGCACAAAAATTGAGGTTAAGGATAAGCTTGTATTTGCTGAGCGGGTTCATAATAAATGGTAATATAAAAAACAGCGGCAGAGAAAATCTCTGCCGCTTTCATTATACTTATTTTATTGTTCCGATTCTGTTTCCTGTGTTGGCTCTGTCTGCTCAGTCTGCTGCGGTTGAGGCTGAGGTTCAGCTGGCGGTGCCTGCTGCGCCGGCTGTTGTTGCTGCGGAGCCGGATTATATGCGGCACCCTGTGACTGTCCAAATGGCTGCTGCGGTGTATTATACGGAGTACCTTGCGGCTGTTGGAACGGAGTCTGCTGAGGCGCTGTGTTATACGGTGCACTCTGCGGCTGCTGATACGAAGCCTGCTGCGGTGCTGCATTATAATATGTCTGCTGAGTATATCCATTGTTATTTGGCGCGTAATACTGATTATTGTAATTCGGTGCAGTATTATACTGTGCTGCATACTTAGCATATCTCTGCGCATCAGTAAGAAAATCATCCTCGGTTATTCTGCCCTGCTGAAGTGCACGCAGGCGGAAATTTTCATAGTAAAGAGCATCTGTTGTTGCTATATAAGGCATAACGTAAGCAATCGGGAAGATGAAAATGCAAAGCAAGTGCCACGGAATAAAGCTGAGGTTCATAATAAACAATTCTGTGCGGTTGCCGCGAACCATCTTTTTGCTTACTCTTATTGCATCCATTGGTGAAAGTTCCGGATAATCACACATAATCTGGAATGCAAAATATGAGCTGTACATAAATACAATACCCGGAATAATAAATAAACATGCAAGCAAACCTGCGATTAAACTTCTTAAAAAGTAAAGACCAAGCTTTTTGCCATAATTATTATGGAAGGTATTTTTAAATATCCCCTTAACACCATCATCTATTTCAACTTTCCTGCCCCTGACAAATAAAACAAAGTAACCTGCAAGCACAACATCAAGCGGAGCAAGAATGATGGTGCATATATAGCTGATTGTTGAAAGTATCTGACTTACAGCTGCATACGCCATCATATCACTCACATTTGCTGTAACTGATTTATTGCTGACAGGTGCAATTGCCACATTATTATCGTTGCCGAAATTGTAAAAATCGGAGTTATACTCTTCCCTGCCGAAGTCGTCAAAATAATCACTGTCATCATCGTATCCGTAATCATCATAGTTGTCATCAAACATATCGAAGTAATCATCATACATATCTTCATACGATTCAAATACATCGTAACCATGTGTAACAAAATAAATCTGCATTATTCCTGAACTTACTATTGATGCCAATGAAACACATAACACTATAATAATCTGAATTGCAAAAAGCTTAAGAACCTTATCCTTTATAAGCTGCCTTGCCTGAAGCTTGATAAGCGGTCTGTCTAAATTCATAATATCCTCATTTCAAATTCAATTAAAACTCAATTTTTTCCTTAATGAATGCTGCAAGTTCAGAAATAGGAAGCCTTACCTGCTCCATGGTATCTCTGTCTCTTACAGTTACACAGTTATCCTCTTCAGAATCAAAATCATAGGTAATGCAGTAAGGTGTGCCGATTTCATCCTGACGGCGGTAACGCTTGCCGATTGAACCTGTTTCGTCAAAATCTGTCATAAATTCCTTGCTTAACATATCGCAGACTTCCCAAGCTTTGTCTGAAAGCTTCTTTGAAAGCGGAAGCACTGCTGCCTTATAAGGTGCAACTGCAGGACTGAGATGAAGCACAACTCTTGAATCATTCTTCTCAGCATCTATTACCTCTTCATCATATGCCTCACAGAGAAGTGCAAGAACAGTTCTGTCAAGACCATAGGTTGATTCAATGATATAAGGAATAAACTTTTCGTTGGTAACAGGATCAAGATATTCCATTTTCTGACCGCTGTATTCCTGATGCCTTGTAAGGTCAAAGTCTGTTCTGTTGTGCGTGCCGTTGATTTCGCCCCAGCCGAATGGGAAAAGGAATTCAATATCACATGCTGCCTTTGCATAGTGCGCAAGCTTTTCGTGATCGTGGAAGCGAAGATGATCTGCAGGAATTCCCAAATCTTCAAAATACTTTCTGCCGTATTCCTTGAAATAATCGTAAAGGTCACTGTCTGTGCCCTCTTTGCAGAAGGTCTGGAATTCCATCTGCTCAAATTCAATTGTTCTGAAGGTAAAGTTACCGGGTGTAATTTCGTTTCTGAACGCCTTGCCTATCTGACCGATGCTGAAAGGAAGCTTTGTTCTCATTGTACGAAGAACATTTACATAGTTAACATATTCACCCTGTGCATTTTCAGGACGGAGATAGATAACGCTCTTGCTGTCGTTCGTAACACCTCTGTAGGTCTGGAACATAAGGTTAAATTCCCTGATATCTGTAAAATTATGTTTACCGCAGTTCGGGCAAGGAATGCTGTTGTCCTTAATATACTGGAACATTTCCTCCTTGGTCATACCGTCTGCATGGGCATCAGGATTGAAATCATCAATAAGGTTATCTGCTCTGTGGCGCATTTTACATTCCTTGCAGTCAAGAAGCGGGTCTGAGAAAGAAGATACATGACCGCTTGCCTCCCAAACTCTCGGATGCATAAGAATATCTGCATCTACCTCATAGCTGTTCTTTCTTTCCTGAATAAATCTTTTTCTCCAGGTATCCTTAACGTTATTTTTAAGTCTTGTTCCGAGAGGACCGTAATCCCATGTGTTTGCAAGACCGCCGTAAATATCACTTCCCGGGAAAATAAAGCCCCTGCCCTTGCAAAGAGCAACTATTTTTTCCATGGTTTTTTCTGTGTTGTTCATAATATGTCCTCCGTTGAGTTTATAGTTTGCTTTAATTAATATTATATATAGGAATATATTATCATATAAAAAATAAAAGGTCAACAAAAAACGGGCGAACAATGTTCGCCCGGATATCAAAATTATTTTATGTACCAATAGTTTAAATCTGTATATTGGCTGCTTACACCGTCACAGGTGCCTGTTTTTGAATACTGCCATACATCATATTCACCAACATAGGTTACAGAGGAATTATAATCTGCAACCCATATAAAAATATCCTTATTCAGTGCAGAAACTTTAATATCGAAGCTATACACCGATGACGAAGCATATACACCTGCCTTATAGCCTGCTGCAGTTATTTTGCCGCAAAAGGCATTAATGATATCGGCAGTTTCCTTACCTGACAGACTCGCACTGAAAAGTCTGCCTGTGCGATTTCCGTTCTCATCAACAGGATATTCATAATCTATAAAAACAGGTAAATCAATATCATATCCCTTGATTAAATCAAGCGTATACTCGGCTTCCTCCTCTGCCTCCTGAACAGTGGTTGCCTGAGAATAAAAATACACTCCCATGGGAACCTTGTTTTTATTGGCATATTTCAGATTTGCTTCATATCTGCTGTCTGCAGAAATATCGCCATTGCCGTAGCCGCGGTAAGCTACTCTGATTATTGCAAAATCCGTACTGTCTGCAACCTTATCCCATTCAATTTCACCATTGTGCTGAGAAACATCTATACCTGAAACATATTCGGCAGAAGTATTGAAAAAATTTGCTTCTTTGTGAGATGCTGCACTTATTCTGATTATTGCGGCAACAGCAGCTATAATAAATACAACTGCACAAACTGCCAGCAATATTATTGTTTTTTTGTTTATCTTAATAAATTTAACGGAAACAGCCATAACAATCCTCTTTGCTTTATTTTAAAGATATTATCATAAATTGCAGCTTTTTTCTACAGTAAAGCTGTTATTTTTACAAAATCTTAAAATTAAAGGAGCATTTTACCACCGAACACTTATTTCACCGCTTTTAAGCGTTTTTTCCACACCGTCTGCCGTTTTAACAACAAGACCGCCTGTTTCATCAATGGAAACTGCCGTTGCAGGTGTAACCTTGCCGTTTTCAATGAAATTAATATTTTTTCCGAGTATCATACTATGGCTTCTGTAATAATCAATAAAGGCAGAATAATCCCCAAAGGCAATGCCCAGCAGTTCATCAGCAACGGCACCGATTAAATCCGCCCTTTTAACATCTGCGTTAAGAGCACCTGCGTTTTTAACATCATCAGGAAAACTGTTTGTTTTGATATTTATACCTATTCCCACAATAACGCTTGTTACTACTCCAAGTTCAAAATCCGAAACAGCCTCTGTTAAAATACCGCAGATTTTATTTTCACCGCAGTAAACATCATTCACCCATTTAATCTGCGGCTTTATATCGGTAAGCCTTTCCACGGCTCTGCAGACTGCAACGGCAGCAGCGGTTGTTGCAGTAACAGCATTCTGAAGCAGCGTGTCCGGATGCATAACAAGGCTCATATAAACACCCGTGCCTGACGGTGAATAAAAAGACTTTCCCTGTCTGCCTCTGCCAGCGGTCTGCCTGTCCGCCGTAACCAGAAGTGTTTCCCTTGCTTCACCGCTGTTTATAAGCCGCTTAGCCTGTGTGTTTGTTGAATCAATTTCAGAATAATGCACAATCTTAACATCGTGTTTCATAGCAGCTTTTATTCTGCCCTCATTAAGAAAATCATTGTCATCAGTTAATGCATAACCTTTATTTGTAACCGCATCTATCTTATAGCCGTTTTTTTCAAGCTGCTTAACAGCTTTCCATACAGCGGCACGTGTTTTTCCTGATTTTTCAGCAAGCTCCTGACCACTTATATATGCTCCCGTTCTTTGCTGCAATGCATTTAAAATATCACTTTTAAGGCTCATTGTTAACCCTCCCCGTTTGAAATTGGTTTACAATATACATATATAAAAACGGGTGATAAAGTTCACCCGCCAATCTAAAATATTAATTATCCATATAGAATACCGCAAGGGTTTTGGGACCGCAATGCGAAGAAATCGTGCAGCCTGCATCTGCTTCAATAATCTCTTTAAAGCCTTTGCCCTCTGCAATCCCCCTTGCATAAGCAATAATATCACTGCTTACACCGCCTGAATTTGCAATAACCACTCTGGATTTATCTGCCCTTGCACTGTTTTCAAAACAATCACTTATATACTGCTTATAGACCACATCTATTTTGCCGCGGTACTTCTTGGCAACATCAAGTGTTCCCGTTTCCGTGCTTACCGCAATAGACGGCTTTAAACCGAGAACATTTGCACCGAAGCGTGCGAGCGAGCTGCATCTGCCGCCCTTATGCAGAAACTCCAAGCTGTCTAGTACAAAGGTTGTATGCACCTTTGAAACAAGACCGTTAATTCTGTGAGCAATTTTCTTTGCATCAAATTTTTTATCTCTTAAATCACACGCCTTGAGTACAAGAAGCCCCATTCCTGTGCAAAGACTTTTTGAATCAACACAATAAACATGATCAAATTCCGATGCCGCAACAACTGCATTCTGAAAGCTTGAAGAGATAGCAGACGAAAGCCCTATGTGCACAACTGCCTTGCCCTCATCCGAAAACTGCTTGAACTTATCATAATACTGTGCAGGTGTTACTGCAGCAGTTTTAGGCAATGTGCCTGTTTCCTTAACATATTCATATATATCATTCGGATGAATTTCCAATCCGTCAAGATAGGAGTTTTCGCCTAAAAGAATTGAAAGAGGAAATATACAAATATTTTTCTGCATAACAAGAAGTTCAGGTAAATCGCAGGTTGAATCTGCTGTAATTACAATCTCCATTAATAATCCTCCTTCGCACTTCGCAAAATTATTTGAATTATAACACAGTAAATCTGCTACTTCAACGGATATGTATAATTATTTTACCCATTTTATAAAAATTTAAGAAAACATATGGTTATTATAATGACAAAATCAGAAACACTTAATAAATTATATGCCGTTTATGTAAAAAAGACCTATTCTGCGTATTTTTCCTTAAAATTAAACGGCACCAATTCACTGTCAACAACCTGATAGCACTGCCCTGAAGCAAGAGAAAATATGGGTTTATCGTGCTTAATTGAATCAGAATAAACATCAATAACCTGAATGTCCGAAAATTTCTCATACAGCCTGCGGACCTTTTCACCGTCTCTGCAGTTTTCACCTATGATAATTCCGCTTTTTTTGCTGTGGCGGGTGCAGATAAGATAATCAAAAGAAAGACGTTTCGCGATTTCCTCTAAAAGAAAATCAGGTGATGCACTGATAACAACGCAGGTTCGTTTCCTATTAAAAAACCATTTGTGAACCTCTTTTTCATACTTATTCCAAAATCCGTTAACGGCTTTTTTTAGCGGAATAAGCGGAACAAACATAAAGCAGGTTTTCTTGAAAGAGGTAAAATTAATCACCTTCAGAAGCATCAGAATTGCCGCGACGGCAACAATCGGCAGATAAATAATAATCCACGGATAATGCAAAAGACAATATAACGCAAAACGCGAGCCGCTGTCAAAAGGAACAATGGTTTTGTCAAAATCATAAATATCGATTTCCATAATTATACCCTTTCGGCATCAAAATCAATTTCAATTTTTTTACGGCTTTCAAACTGCGTAAGTTTAATACCTGCTGCTTCAAGCATTCTTCTGCTTGCACGGCAGTTATCCGTATCTGCATATTTATCACTTATGTAAATCACTTCGGAAATGCCTGACTGAATGATTGCCTTTGCACACTCATTGCAGGGAAAAAGAGCAACATAAATTCTTGAGCCATTCATTTCTCTTCCATAAGAATTAAGAATGGCATTAAGCTCTGCATGGCAGACAAACGGATACTTTGTATCATTCTGATTGTCTGCCGTTCTGTCCCACGGGAACTCTTCATCAGAGCAGCCGCGCGGAAATCCGTTGTATCCAACGCTTACAATTCTGTTAGCGGCATTCACTATGCACGCCCCGACCTGTGTGCTCGGATCCTTGCTTCGTTTTGAAGAAAGCAGGGCAATGCCCATAAAATATTCATCCCAAGAGATATAATCTTCTCTTTTAGCCATAGTATTCCCCCATTTATATTAATCCGTAATCAGCCTTTTAATGCCTCAATAAAATTATCAAGCTCATCACATTGCACAGCTTCAATTTTGCCGTTATCAACAAGGCGGTTGATTTCAGGGTTAATCGGAAACTTTGCAAGAACAGGAATTCCAAGCTCTGAAGCAGTTTCATCGATAGATGATTTACCGAAAATTTCAAGCCTTTTGCCGCAATCCGGGCATTCATAATAGCTCATATTTTCAACAAGACCAAGTACAGGTACATTCATCATTTTAGCCATATTAAGCGCCTTATTAACAATCATTTTAACTAAGTCCTGCGGAGTTGAAACAATAACAATTCCGTCTATGGGAAGACTCTGAAAAACCGTAAGCGCAACATCACCTGTTCCCGGAGGCATATCAACAAAAAGATAATCAAGTTCTCCCCAGCGGACATCTGACCAGAACTGCTCAATAACACCGCTGATTACCGGACCTCTCCATACAACAGGAGAATTAACGTCCTCCAGCAAAAGATTGATGCTCATAATTTTTATACCGTTTTCCGTTACATTCGGAATCAGACATTCATCATCCTGCATTGCCCGACCGGTTATACCAAAGGATTTCGGAACAGACGGACCCGTTACATCCGCATCAAGCACACCTACCTTAAGACCTGCCTTTGCGCACTTGGAAGCAAGCAAACAGGAAACAAGGCTTTTGCCTACGCCGCCCTTGCCGCTTACAACGCCTATAACCTTTTTGATATTTGAATATTTGTTCATCGGCTTAAGAAAGCTCTGCGGCTTTCTTTCATCTGCACATTTAGATGCACAGCTTGAACAATCATGACTGCATTCACTCATATAGTCAGCTCCTTAAATATTTTTATATTATTAAAAGTGTATCACAAAAATCCCACATTATCAATAGTTTCGGATAACAGTTACCACTTTGCCGAGAAGGGCAAGACTCTCAACAATAATCGGTTCATAATTATCATTTTCAGGCTGAAGACGAAAATGTTCCTTTTCCTTATAAAAGCGTTTAACCGTTGCCTCGTCTTCAATAAGAGCAACAACAATTTCACCGTTTTCGGCTACCGGAGTCTGCTCAACTATAACAATATCACCATCCAGAATATGTGCATTAATCATAGAATCGCCGCGAACATGCAAAGCAAAGTAATTTCCCGTTTTGCGCATTGCAACAGGAATATATTCCTCTATCTGCTCCATTGCAAGAATCGGCTTGCCGGCTGTTACAGTTCCGAGAAGCGGAACAGGCACGGTTTTGAGCCCGACACCTGCTATACGGATTGTTCGTTTGAGATTGGCATCTCTTTCAATATAGCCTGCCATTTCAAGCGCATTAAGATTATACTGCACCGTAGATGTTGATTTCAGCCCTACAGCCGCACCTATCTCACGAACGGAAGGTGCCAAACCGCGTTCCGAAATAACTTTTTTAATGTATTCAAACACTTTTTTCTGAGTTTCGTTAATACTTTCCATAATGCCCTCTTTCCGATAATTATGAATAATTATGATTTTATTTGTAATAATACGTTAATAATAACATTTAATGTCAGCAATGTCAAACATATGTGCCAAATTAAGTTCTTTTTATTTTGTTTTAAAAAAAAGTGTTGACAAACACCATTTTATATAATATAATCGTTCTTGCTTGAAAAAAGCTGGATATGGCTTTATAGCTCAGTTGGCTAGAGCATTCGGTTCATACCCGAAGTGTCACTGGTTCGAATCCAGTTAAAGCCACCAACGGCCCGGTGGTCAAGAGGTTAAGACACCGCCCTTTCACGGCGGTAACACGGGTTCAATTCCCGTCCGGGTCACCACAAAAAAAGCACTTGCATTCTGCAGGTGCTTTTTCTTTTTCCGTTTATTTGTTTACAGATAGCTGCGTATATCTATTGCAAGCTTTTCTTCAAGATTTATAAGACGCTTTGTAATATCCTTTGATTTTTCATCAGCTGCTTTATACTGATTTAAAAATTTGTTAAGAGATTTTACACCCATATTGCAGCCATCTGTAATAAGATCGGCTATTGTATTATCCGATTCATCAATTACAAGCTTTACATTTGTTTTAATCCAGGACATGCCTTTTGCCATAGGATTCGGATCTTTGCCGTCATCATGATATTCGTCAAGAAGCATCTGAATTTCCTGTTTAAGTTTATCGTGCTCCTCCCAGCAGCTTGTTAAATACTGCTTGAAAGTTTTGCTGCACACATATTCCAAAACCTCTTCTATTGCGGATGTTCCCATTTTTATGCCTGCATCACATTCTCTGAGCAGCCTGATTGTATCCTGTTCTACCAAATTATACACTCCTATAAAATTTATATATTTATTATATCCGCTTAAGAAGTTTTTATTTTAATTATTATTGTTCCTCAGCCATTCGGCAAGAATTTTATCATATTCATAATATTTATGAGGTCTTATGGGCCTTATATGCGGAGGCGTATTAAAATAAAGAAGCAGGCAATCGCCTATATTTTTATAATTATCCGCATAATCAAAACCTATGAGATCACCGTTTTTTATACGCTGCTTAATTCTGTTATGATACGGATACATATCATTCACCGCCTTAATGATATTATTTGCAGAAAATAAAAAAACTCACAAGCCAAGGAAAAATTTCCTAAAATTGTGAGTCAAGCAGTCAAGGTGACAGGACTTTCTCCTGAAAATTTTCACCCTTTGGGTTTAATTTTCAGAGCCACGTATTCAAGTCCTTTCTGTATATGAATTAAAGGCAGAACACAAAAGTGCTCTGCCTTTAATGAAAGTAAAGACTAATTTTGATACGAACTGCACACCCCTCGGATAAATCGTTAAATGGTGTGCCTTTCGTTAAAAGGTGCAACGAAGATGCCACCGCAGAAATGGTCACTTAGGTGTTATTTCTGCCGTTTTGCCCCGGCATCCCTTTTTTCTTTCCACTCTTCAAATTTTTTGACATTATCCGGGTCAGCATAGAACCGTTTGCACCCTTCTAATGCCGTCCGAGCCAATGATTGCATCTGCCATTCAGTCAGTGATATGTTTTCCAAATTGAATGCCTCCTGCGAGGTCACATTACCGTCTTTGTCCCAATGAACGATGACCATCGGAACGCCTGCTTCGATATCAGCTTTTGTTTTATCGTCCATAAAAAGTTCCTCCTCATTATATATGGAGCAACCATTCTACGATGACATCACATATTTATCCCACAATGGAACAAAGGACACAGCACCCTTTTCCAAATAATCTATCATTTTTGTGTCGCTTTTACTCCGCTGAATATCGCAATCTCTACGTTGGCATGGTTTACCATCCATTCGCTTTAGTCATCATTTGGTAAATACCAACCGTGTTCACGGTGAACCCCATAACTTTCATTAGAGTGGTCTTCGCTATTGTACTGATCCCAAGCCCTTTGATTGATTTCCTCATCGATGGCATCCATTGCTTCGATTTCTTCGTCAAAGTCTCCGTCCAAAATTGATCCAGAACGCCAATCTGTGCTGTCACTGATTTCTTTTTTTCTCGCTCGAAGTTCATCCTCGCTTGCAGATTTCAGCCAGTCCTTTTTAGGGGAAATGCCGCCTGTGTCATCTTCGGCGGAGTCATCGCTGCTGATTTGTGATGCCAGATATGCGGCAGCTCCGGCAACTGCGGTAACAACGCCTACAACCTTTCCTGCTTTTGCAAGCCATTCTTTGGCCTTCTTCTCACGACTATGTTTGCAGTCTGGGCAAAGTGTGGCTTCTGGGTCAGCGATAACCGCTCCGCAGTCAGAGCAGATACCCTTAATATTATTCAAAGTGGTATCATTCTCATAACCGCAGTTTCTGCAAATGTGACGGTCAGCACAGAGATCGAAGCCCTCTTGCTTATTCAAATACTCATCGCAGTTATCACAGAACCAAAAAACATAGTTGTCTTCAAATTCGTCTGCCGAAAGCTGATACCCACAATCCCCACAGATCCACACAGTGGATTTTTTGTCGATAGTCATTTTCCCTTCATGACAGTTCGGGCAAAACATCCATTTTTTGACTTTCCGTATGTATGCATAGGTGACGGAATCAACCAGGCTTTTTCTTTTCTTTTTATTGTCAGCCATAAATTATTGACCCCCTTTCCGTTGTAGCTTTGCTTTCATTTCCTCGATTTTTTTAATGTAAGTATCAGCTTTATATGCATATGTCGGTTTTTCCACCTTAAGTCGCTTGACAAAGGCAAGTGCATCATCATAACGCTTGGCTTTTATATATAAATCGGGTAACTCGAAATGCCATCCGGCACCTTCGAACTTTAAGCCCCCATTGGCCCATACCATTTCCCAAAAAGCAATATATCCACTTAAATCCTTGTCTGTCTCATATTGCTCTCTGGCTTTTTGTACAGCAGCAATCTGCTGATCCTGGGTTCGTAGCTTACGATATTCATCTGGCGCGATTCTCTTTAAGTCGTGCATAAAGGCATCATTGCGGTCGGCAGTTTCTCGGTTCATTTTACGCTCTTGTTCATCAACGATGTCTCTCCATGCAGATTTGTCATCTGTTCCAAGCAATTTATTAATGCTCCAAATATTAAAGGTCATGCCAAATCTCGCATCCTCTGTCGTTTTATTCGGAACATTATGCATATAAGGTACATAGGCATTTTCGTCCAGTTCCAACTGCCCAATTTCTGTCAGAATATACTTTCTCTGCGCACCGGCAGAAATCAATACTTCATCTGGAACTCCTGAGAGAACACGCTCTACCAAATTAGCTTTTTTTCCCGTAGTTGGCATACCTTGGGAAGTGAGAATATCCTTTAATTGTGCCACCGTGAACCCACCGACTGCATCACGAACAGACCCCAAAGCGATGTAACCACGGTCTTCTAAGCTCTTGAGCGCGGCTCCAACATCCCTAATACCATAAGTGAACCACCAAAAACCCGGATATCCATTCTTTGGCCCGGGATAATTTCCTTTGGAACAGTATGCTAACAGCAGGATTTCGGCGGGATATAAACCGCGTTTTGATGGGATTGCGGTTTTCTTTCGTTCTTCAAATGTAATAACACGATGCTCGAAAGCTGTGCCCTCATGAACCACATCGGTGTAATAGGAATCTGGTTGATAGAATTTTTTATCCTCTTCAGGCACCGTGGTCTTTACTGGTGTAGTCTTTTGGGTAACCTCAACCTTATCTTTTTTCTTTAAAAAATCAAATAAGCCCATATAGGTATCTCCTGTATTAATCGTTCATAAAAGCATCAAACTCTTCAATTCGGTCAATCCACTCCAACTCTTTTTGCTTTTTTGCCTTGCTGTCAAGAACAGTTGCGTTGGGATTCCTTCTTAGAATTTCGGCTTTCATTTTGCGTTGTTCTGCTTTTGTGGTTGGGACAAGTTTTGTACCACCCCACCAAGTTTTCGCAATTTTTTGTGTAACATCATAAACTGGTTCTGATGACTTCTTTTTCCTCCCAAACATAACCATCCTCCATCAATCCATACTGCCGCTACCTTTATTACCACCAAATTCACAGCCGTGTACATGATTGTGACCATAATACCACCGACCATAGCGGTATCCGTAGTGAGGAGGACAGTGCGCACAGTCGCCATTACAACGACCGTTATGCCTATGTTGATTAGAACCACTTGCCATATCAATACCCGCAATCACGCCAAACAGCGTGGCAAAGAAACCAGGGCGCTTCGGCGGTGGGCAGTAATCGTCTACATATATGTCAGCTTCTGCCAACAGCTCGTCCTCTTCGATTTCCTCTGGTTCTTCATCTTCGTACTCTTCTTCGCGCAAATCTTCCGGTAGCATAAGATGTCTTTGTTTGCAGATTTCAATGATAACCTCATCATCAATCTCACCGTACAGATATTCCATATCCTCGGCAGTCAATCGTTCTGCGGAATTGCGTACTGCTGCAGTCGCCAGTTCTTTATCATTGATACAGGCGAACTCGACTAAATCGGAGCCTGAAAATGCCAGTTTTGCTTCGACCGCCTTGCGAAGTAAACGGTTTGCCGCAGGTACATTCACCTGCAGTTCAATGATAATCTCACCGACCTCATCGGCGGGCCCCAAAGAAGAAAGTGATGAAAGGTAGCGCACCTGGGTGCTTTCTGCCCAATCATAAAATCGATCATAATAATCTGCCCATGTCATCTTTCGCACCCCCTTTACTCACAATGCTTGCGAAGCCAATAGTATCCACCGGCTGTTTTTTGCCGACCGTTGAGAACATCACGAATGCTTTTCCTGTTGATTCCTGTCCGGCGCTCTGCGGAATTGATAGAATCAAATTCTGCGACTATTTCTCCCGTGGAATCCACCTGGTATATTGACTTAGATGTGTTTTCCGCTGAATACTGCACTGCAGGTGCGATGGAATATACAGGGGTTCCAGTGTCCACCCGTTCCCACATAAAACCACCGGCAGTAGAAGCCCTCCCATTTAGCACCTTTGAAATCTGTTGGCTTGATATCGCAACATCTTTGGCGGCATCTGTAATAGAGTTGTAGGCGCAAATATAATTTCCGTCTAAAGCATATTTTCTGATTTCGGTCTGTTGCACAAAAGGCTTTGCTTTTTCCGCTTCTTTTATCTGCGCATATGTAACCGGTAAAAACAGGTCCGCTACAGGAAAAGGTAGCCCAAGCGACAAACACCGCTCGACAAATGTGGAATCTGTCGGTTCTGGAAATACATTCTCGTTTAAGAAAGACAATACTTTAGAAAATGTAAGTTTTTCCTTGTAAGACCATTCGATTAGTTTCACACCATTATTCTGACATTTTTGGCGTTTATCTGCATCCATTTCGCGTTGCATCAGCAGTTTGGCTTCTCCGCCAAAGTAATCAATCGCGTCATAATGCTGTTGTCCTTGGTATTCAATTGCACAGCTATATTGCGGAATGAATATATCCAATGACTGCGTATCCAACCAACTACTTCTGTATTGGTATACAGCATCCGAACACAGTAGCTTAATATACTGGTACAACCTGTATTCTGATGTCCAGAGTGAGGGACGAGCCTCTTGGCTTAAAGAGGATACTTCGGTATACCTTTCTTTAATCCAGGTTCTCAAAGCCTCAATTGACCGATAAAACCTACGCATCACATTAGACGATTGGACTGTGCGCTCGCTATATCGATGAGACACTCGATCTTTAATTTCGCCAATAATCCTTAATATGGGGGAGTTGGTCTCAGCATCAGAATAGGTGTTCTTGCACTTATCATCCCCTATAGCATCGCCGGGAGAAAGCATTAATGGGTCAAGCCAATGTGTCCCATACAAACACAGTAAAAGAGGCTCGTTTTCTGCTCGGATTGGAATCTGGTATTGTAACATATCTAACGGGGAAACTATTCTGCCCTCTACCGTGTGATTTTGGGCTAAAAACAATCGGGCATAAAACTTTTGGTTAAATGTACACTCGATTGGTATAAAAATCACCTTATCATTTTCATTCGGGGTGGAGCAATCTACACCCATAATTGACTGTGGTAGAGCCGAGATTTCTTCCTCCAACAAATCGCACTGCGAACTTACCCATGTGAACAATTCAGACAGTTCTGGATACCAAATCCAAGCCATTTCAATGTATTCCTCGGCAAAAGGCAGCTTGCGCGTTGATTTTGTTACTTTGCCGGTGGTCTTTTCGATTGGCAGTGCAGTATGTTGATCTCTGGCACTGCGTATGCCTTGGTTGATTTTTTTCTGTTTAGCAGTGATTTTTTGAGGATACGACGTGCTTTCAATGATTTGATCGTTATTCCAATACTTTACACCGGTTATGCAGAGTGAGATGCTCTCTGTCATAATTTCCTCATTTACGGGGGTATACAATGAGAAACTATCATTGGCATCGTACAAAATCGTTTGATAGTACTCCTTGTTGTTTATAGGGGCTCCCTCATGCAGCACCTGGCAAAACACGCCCCGCACATCTTTTACGCCGTAATCCGTTAATCTGAAGTGCAAATAATTGCCTCGCTGAGTGTAATGAACACTGGCAGCAGTTGATTGAAACAAGAACTCCGAGTACCAGCAATCGTGCATACGAACCTTTTTTGATTTTTTTCCATAGAGTTTTATATCTATTGCAGGATATAAAGAACCTACATCTCTGCATTGCTTATCGTGGTCATACACAACATAATGGTCAGTAATTTCAACACCAAACACGCTGATACCCTCCCTTCAAAATTCAATCTAATGCGTACTACTCAACAGCGTATTAGTCCTGGAACGGTGCATCCCAAGGTTCGGCATACTTTTCAATCCAGCCTTTATCCTTGTCACCGTATGCACTGTAGCCGGTTGAAATTTTCCAATGCTCACCGTCAGCGTATTCTACAATTTTGATGTAATAATAGTACGAATACTGCTGCGCAACGGAGTTATGATATTCTACTCCCTCATCGGTCAAGCGGCACGAATATGTGTAAATCTTTGTGCCGTCATTTTCATATACATAAGAGGCATCCGAGGCATAGTACTCAAAGAAATCTATCGGAAGATAGGAAACTGCTATATCAGCAGCCCCATCAACGGTCATATCGGCTGCAAAATCTGCATCGAAGATGTTAATTTCAATGGTTCCTACATACTCCTCGTTTGTGGAGTGCTGTGTCATATACAGTACGATCTCATCAGAATAAACGGTTTCCAGGGCCATTTCCATTGAAGACTTCTTGGTTATGTCTGTCACAGCGATTCTGCTGTCACCGATGCCGTTGTAAAATGCTTGAGCCTCTGCGTAGCTATCAAAAATGCGAGGGTGGCCTTCAAGAGCAACCAGTTCGGACGCAGTATAATTCGTTATAGCGTCGGAGGGTTGACTGCCGCCAGGGGAATCATCGTTGCTTCCAATGATCGAGCCGATGATCCCAATCGCAGCCACAAGGATGACCAGGGCAAAAAGAACTTTTACAACCGTCCAGAGACAACCGTTTTTGGTCTTTTTCTTCGGTAAGCGCACCTTGGCGCATTCCTGTCGCACAGCATCGCAGTATGCGAGTTGCTCCGGCGTTAGGGTGACTTGATGGTTTTGATAAACATCAACGCCGGCAATAACCTCTTTCTGCACATAGGAGATAAAGCCAGCAGCATATGCAACGATTGCAGGGTCCATAGCGACATTCTTTGCAGTCCGATCCGACTGAAGCACGAAACTCTGCCTATCCAGAATTTTGACGGCAGACACCTTCTCTATGGGAAAGTCGAAGGAGTCATCTTTGCCAATGAACATGACCCGCTTATTGGTAATAATCAAATCGCCATAGTTGTGGTCACGAACCGTTCCCCGAATAGGTTTACCACCGGAACTTCCCGTGCGGACGGTGACACCTTTTGCAACACGGAAACTCGCTCCGGCAGACTTCCCGGTATAACCGACCACCTGGTTTTTGTCTTTGAAGGTCTGCGCAGGAGCAGCATAAATAATACATTCACCGGGCTGTGCAAAAAAGCCAGAGTAATGGACGATGGGCATACCGACACCTGTCTCATAGGGAGTAATGTCAGCATATGGGTTCGCCTGATTGGCGGCTGCTATCTTTTGCAGCGACTCTTTTGATATGTTCATATCTATATCCTCCTTTTTCAAGGGCGCTATCTTATTCTGTGCCAGTCATCACTGGCAGATTTTTTGCCACCAACATATCATTGCATTCGTGGATTGAACTCATATAGAGGTGGTTCAGGAAGAAATTATACATCAAATGTGCTTCGCTCTGTGCCAGTCGCAGGGTAAAGCCAGATCTGCTGATAAGCGCATTGCTCAACTCTGGCGGCAAATTCATGCCGATACAAACGGCAACCACGCAGTCAACATTTTTGGGGTATGACGGGTTGGTGCGCAGGCGCTGCACCAACTTTGTGGACACGAGGGCCTTCTCCGCCAAGGTCTCCTCGGATATTTCCACCCACTCCATAAGGTAGATAAGAGCAGCACCGAATTGAGCAGGCAACTCCTGGAGAACTCTCTGAATCTCCATTTCTCGTGCAAGGATGGCATCTGCCTTTCCCATAACATCGGCACTGACCTCTTTGTCAAAAGTGGTCTGGAACACGATGCCGGAATCCACATCTCTAAAGAGAACGCACTCTTTATAAAATTCCTCACCATATTTATTGGTTGCCTTTACTTTCAGTTTGAAGACCAGGCAACACTCATCGATGTGCAATCGGCCGTAATCGGTCATTTGCACGGTGTTGTTTTCATCTCTGGTGACATACTTTGGGTCATTCAAGCACATATGCGAATCCACATATATGTAGGAACCCTTTTGAGATTGAGCAGAAAGGCGCATATCGCTGAAGGCGATGATTTGGGCATCGTCCGCGCTGATACAGTATGTCTGGTCTTTCTGCAAACTGCCTTTTTTGAAGGCGTGCGGCTTTACATAGTGTCCGTCAATGTAAGTGAACGCACCGATTGCCTCCTCGTATCCGGCGTCCACCATACGCATTTTGGCAGCGTGACGGGAGACAACGAAAAAGGTTGCCAGGGCATCAATGACAGCTTCCATTACATCCACGATGTGAGCCGCCTTCAGTTCTCGTTGGAATTTGCGGACAAATTCAGCAGCTTTCGTCTTAAAAGAACCAATGGGCATCTGGATACGAGGAGCCAGGGAGTTTGCCTGCCACTCCATCCAGTCGGCGGCGGTGCGGTCGGAAGAACCCTTGGAGCCACCAATGACCAAGCACTTTATCTGTGTTGCATCGCGGTTATAAAGCCGCTCCAGTTCAAAGGCTTTCCTGTGCTGATCCCAATGGACACACTCATGCACGATGGTGTTATTGACAGACCCCAGATTTCTCAAGTGAAATGCCTTGGGGTCAACAACGATCGTCTTTGCCGGAAAGTGAGCCGGTTCCATTTCTCCCGTATCTGAATTGAACACCTCGGTATCACAATCCTGGAAGAAAAGCTGCCCGAATACAGAAAAATCCTCTGTCAGTTCCTGGGTAACGACCGAAAGACCGAGCCTGTCGGCAAGAACCATAGGGTCAACAGGCATAGGGGTTCGCAGGGCTTCCGGGTAGTGTTTCCTCAAAAATTCCGTAGCTATCTTATCGAGGTCGATCTTATAGCTAATGGGAACGAGAGAATCCGACAAAGGCTTGTTTTGCTTGTTTCTTTGATTATATTGATCGACCCGATGAATACAGAGGTCATCCATATTTCTGGATAGGTCGGCGGTGCAGGAGAGGATGAACCACGGGAAACAGGTATCCTCATCTACGTCACGATGGCGGTGATGGTCCTTAACATAGATCTCCGCCTCAACGAGAACATCAAATGCAATACCCATTCCGTCCCGGTCATCGATTCCTACGGATTTAATTTCAAAATCGGAGAGTTCTGCGTAGTCGGCACTGCTGACCGTGCGGGAACTCAGTTCGATATTATGGCGGTTTTGTATGACATACGATTTTATGGCATTGAAGAACTGGTCATAAAATCTGCTGCCGATATATTCCTTAAACGAACGGTCAGCCACAGAAATTCCCCTTTCTATAATTTTGTAAGTGGTCTCATATGCAATCGCTTTAACATACAATTGCAGTCGTATACTGTTTCCTTATAGGCAAACCCCAAAATAAAGTAATAAATCTTATCCTCACGGCTGTTGGTTAACTCAAAACCCGCCAGGTGGACGAAATACAGGCTGTTATACAAATCTAAACTTAAAGCTATGCAGACAGCGATAACAGATTTCAGTGATGTCCGTAAATTTGGATTGCGCATACGCTGTATGGTCTTTGGTGCTAACCCTGTCAATTCAGACAGTTCCTCTTCGGTGACATTGCTCTCTTTCATAAATCGAGTGAGGGCTTCAGAGAAGTTTTCACCCGAACCGTGACCGCCACCTACAATCGCAAGGATATTTTCAAGGCTAACGTCATTGACGGAATTAATTCTCTTCGCGTCTTCTAACTTACTTTTTATTGAAGTCCGTTTAGAAGGTCGCCATGCACGATTAGCGCGGCGGTGCACACCAGGTTTGCAAGCGCGCATTCCCCAGTGCATACCTGTCCCATGAGAATACTCGATCTCGCAACGATAATGCAGACAGTAATACTCGTCCTCATCCTTGATGGTAGAGCGTAGTTCCATGTGTCCGTCTATATAATCGATATATTTGGACGCATTTAGGACGATTTTGTCATCAACAAGCGCGTATCGCCCAGAATCTACTGCCTGCCGGAACGCTTGATCCTCCACATATAGTTCAAGAACATCTGCATATCTGAATGAGGATGCATAGCGAACACGCACAACCCTTTTCATGCTTCCGCCATCATCTCTGCTTTTGGTTTTCGTTTTCGCCATGCAATCATCCCCTTACATTATAGATTCAGCACCCGTATATCCATCTTTGTGTTCTCGATGTAATGACGGTACATCATTTCCGCAGGCAGCAATCGCACCTGAATATCCTGCAACCCCAGATTGCTTAACATGGCAAGGGATGCAGTTCCTTTTTTGATTATTTCAGCAGAAGCAGTCGGCATGAGGAAGCAGTTCCGCACTGTGCCGATCTGGTGAGCCTCTACAAAAGGCTGATAGGCCAACTGGTACAAATACTGCTTGGTGATGGATTCGATACCGGGCTGACCACGCAGCTTTTTATTGTGTTCCAGTTGAATATTGTAGTATTTGGCATCAAAGATGATAAACTGATAGTCCCCATCGACATTAACGATGGAAATGAGGTCTGGGATAAGTGTATCCTCGGCCTGCTTAACAAACGGTTCGCCGTTCGGTGCAGTCCCAGACCACTGCGGTTTATCAATCAAGTCAATGAGTTTCTTATGCCGCATATCGCGGTATTGCTCGGCCAATGGTACGGGCAGTCGCAGTCCACCGATTGGCTTCTGCAACTGGTTGTCCATTACTTCCGCACAGACCTTTTCCCATACCAGATTGAAACTGTTCGTTCCGAACATACTGAAGCAGTCAAGATCGTCCAGTGCGCTGCTGTTGGCTATGTAGGCATACAGTGTTTTCAGCAGAAGCTGTTTGCGGGTATTGAACTGGATATTGAGTTCTTTGACAATGCGCTCCAGGACATACTCCTTGTCACCAAAGTCCTCGGTATTCTCATCGGAAATATCGACACCCATAATATCGAACAGATCCAACAGATCGGCATCTCGCAATTCCTCCGTGCAACGGGTGAGGACACACTCATGCAGGCGCTTGAAGAAATCGAAATCGTCATTCACACGCTTCATGGTCAGCAATTCCGGGTAATACGGCCGGTTGTTGCTTAAGAGGGTGAATGTTTCGTTGATGGTCTTATCCCAAAGAATGTCGCCGGACCCGTTGGACTCGATGATGTCCTGCGTGTTGGTATAGGCACCATACTCGAAATAATCCTGGAGGAGAAACAGCATAACAGCCAACATATTAAATGCACTGCTGTCGCTCGTGTCGTTGTACATACGAATGATCTGTTCCTTTGAATTGTACTTTTCCAGAACCTTCAGCACTTGTTTCAGTTCTGCTTTGGGGGCCGTGGCATCAAGCAGATATTTCGGATAGCATTTCAGCACACGACCCTCAATTGTAATAACACCCACAAAAGTGAACACATACAGATATTCGTTTTCACCGACCTCAACGTCAGCGATTTCGATGTCCTCATCCACCAGATCCGTAAGATCCTTTTGGGTGTCATTTGATTTTACAGCCTTCAGCACGCCATATTCTTTCAGGCGCTTCAGAATGCGGACAGTCTTTTCCTCGGAGCAATGAAACTCTTTAACCAGGTCTTCCTGGGTATAGCGTTTTTGTTCTCGTAAAAATACTGAAATCATTCTCCATCATCCTCTGGGACATTATCAATAAACTGGCTGCTGATTCCCTCGCAGAAGATATATACACCCTTGGTGTCAAATTCTCTGCAAATCTTGGAATACTGGTTTTTTGCTTTTTCATCGCAGCCACCGAAAAGTGAAAGGCGCTTCTGTTTTGCGGCATCGTCGAACAGGTACATAATGACCTTGTTCTTAAATATACGGGTAAAGACGGCAGGGTCAATCATTTCACCCTCCGGCAGATTTTTCTTGGAGATGAAATACGGGCCCATCAGCTTATCCTCGTTCACCTTATAAGTGAGCAGTTCATTGTTGATGGCTTTGCGGAGCACATTCCACTCCACAACACGGCGATAGTCGCCTTGACCGAGGACAACTTTTTTGCCAACAATTCCGGATTCACTGTCATCGATGCCCAAATAGGTGAAGTCCCATCTGCGCTTAAAAGCGGTATCCATCGGGAATACGCCCTGGTCAGCACTGTTCATGGTAGCCCAGATGAACATATTGTCTGGGATGCGGATTTCAGCGTAATCGTCGGGGTTGCCACCGAGTTCTCCTGCCAGATACTTTTTGATGTCCTCGGATGCCTGGATCGGATATTCACTAACCTCGTCATCACCACGGTCAAGCAACTGGAATACGTCACCGAACACGGCAGCAACATTGGCACGATTGATTTCCTCGATCACAAGTAGGAAAGGCTTTGGGGCGTCAGTTCTGCTGTTCTGGAGGGCTTTCACATAAGTGCGCATAAACGGACCAGGCACATAGGAATAAGTGATGGCATCCTTGCCATCGCTGTCCTTGCAGGGCACCGGCTTATATGTACCGACAAAATTAGCGTAGGAGTAGTCCGGGTGGAAGGTCACTCTCTCATATTCACCGCCATCTGCAAGCAGCAAATCCTTTTCGTGATTCAGCGTAAAACTCTTACCAGTGCCAGGAGCGCCAAAGAGGATGCGGTTACGGGGATAATCGCTTTGGTAACCGGTACTATAACAGATATCCTGGGAAGGCTCGGCTTTGGCAGAAGTGGTCTCCTCCGAATAATAATCCCAGAAAATCTTATTGAACATTACATTGGTAATACCGCACTTGTTTGCGTAGAAGCGAATCTGGCCCATGCGAACAAACGGGTATTTTTCCTTTTCTTCACCGATTGCACCCAACACGGTTCTCTGGGCATAATCGCTATAGTTTGTGGCAAAGAGTTCAGGATAGAGCATCTGGTAATATTTCAAGAACCAGACTCTCTCAATATCACCTTCAGTTACCTCGCGCAGAATCTGGTGCAACTTCTTATAATCATCGATAGTTGCCAGAGAACCGTATTCTTTGATCGCATTGGCACCGGCAACAAGATGGTCTCTTAATTTTGTACCAACCTCAATGGCCTCCTCCTCGGTCAACTGGCGGGGTTTTTGGTGCGAACCCGTCATCCACGCGCCCTGGGTGGAGTAGTAGAGTCCGTACTTGTACGCATTGCCGCCTTTGATGCTACCGAAGGTGTCCTTGATCTGGGGGCCAAATTCCAATATGCGACACACATTTTCTGCGTTGGCTGCATTAAGGAAGATTGTATTCAGCATCTCAACCCCAGACAGGGATGCCAAAACCTCTGGGGCAAACTTGGTTTGAAAATCTGCCAAAAGCTGATTTGCTTCCTCATCAAGCGTAGGATATTCTGCTGCTTTTTCTCGGAACCATTCAGGTGAGAACATATCGCTCGTATCATTACGCTCAAGCAGAAAGCGTTTGTAGAGATCAAGCCCTGCAGACAAAGAGCCATTGCCACGGCTACGATTGAACTCTTCGTATGTATCATCGGATTTGATGGCAGAAACAGCCTTTTCAAAAGACTCCGCATCTGTAATTTCAAAAACAGAGGCAAACGGGGCTATCGCATCTGCGAACTGAGTAGCAACTGCTTTCAGCGCACCAATATACTGGTTACGGGTGTTTTCGGAATACAGTTCGCCGTTTGCCTTTGGCAGATGGGATAACCAGTCCCTAAAAGCACTCTCGGTATTGGTGAGAATGTAAGTATTGTCAGTATCACCGCAGTGTTTCTGCTTCGCAATATCAAGTAAAGCGGACACAGGATCAGTAATGCCAGAATAAACATCTGGGAATTGTTGTGCAAGTAACTCCATGAGAGTTTTTGTCGATTCGGCACATTCCTCGTAATTAAAGGCACGGTGACCAAGATAAATGTCTGCAAACAGTTTGATGATCCGTGTGGTGTCTTCACTAAATGTATCTGTAATGTCGGATAAGGCGATGATATCTGTCATTCGCTTCTCAATATCCAGTTTGAAATAACGACCCGTGCGATCCGTGGTCTCTTTACTTATACCACCGCCAAAAACGCAATCTTTGACAGTAAAAACGGCTTCATTTTCTGCACCGGCGTTCGTACTGCATTCGAGCCACATTGACTGAAGCCAGTAATTATTTGCGCTTAAGATGGATAACTGCAGGTTGCTCGGTGTTTTTACACCGCAGGTAGGCGGTAACATCATGAATGCGGAGACAACTTTACTTGGTGCAATACGGTCAGTCCCAATGCCGAGTTTCATCGATGTAGAGCCATTACCTCGCGGTTTTATTTCATATTTTGCTTTATCATCATTTATAATGACAGAAAGTTCTTCGCCTGCTTCAGAGCGAAAGACGTATCTAAAAATGGCAAATTTTCCATTCAAAGTTTCTGGAGAGGTCAACTGACCGTTTTCGTCATAAAATCGACCGCCCAAGAAAGCCTGACCGCCACCACTGTTTGCATTATAGGTAAAATGGAAATCCGCTTCATGCCCAGAATATGTAGCATAGTCAGCTATTTCGTTGAAATATGACATATTTACACCTCTTTCTCTTATGCAGAATAGTACTGCTTAATACAATTTGCTACATACATGGCCAATGCGGGGGGAACAGCATTCCCTATAGCAAGTTCTACATCAGTTTTCGCACCAGGAAACTTGAAAGAATCAGGAAAAGTTTGAATGTATCCGCGCTCGCGCGTTGTTAAAGCACGAACGCCATCGCATATATCTGCCTTGTCCGCATGATGCCGCTTATAATTCTCCGGAATAGGTCTGTTAATGCCACGAATTGTTGCAGCAGGTTCATCTATTGAAAATACAGCCCGGCGATTGTAGCTCCTCGGATGCATATAGTAAAATTCCGTGTTAAGGGTGTCACCAAGGTAGTCACGCACCGTCATCTGCTTATTTGACAGGTTTGATGTGAGTGTCTCATCAAGAAAACCGTCTCTTTCGCCAAGTTTTCCGACCAGGAAGAATCTTTGGCGCTTTTGCGGAACACCACACCGGCTTGCATCCAATACCTGTGTGGTAATGCCATACCCTGCGTCTGACAGCATTTGCTTAAGCACTGTGACGGTTGAAAAGCGTTCAATATTATAGACATTTTCAAATACCACCCATGTCGGTTTTACTGTACTTACAATTTCAGCAAACCGAATTGTAAGGTTCGCACGCTTTCCCAACTCTCGTTTTCCTGCTATAGAATAGTCTTGGCAAGGGGGACCACCCATTATAATATCTGGATGCAAATCGGATATCTGCTGAATTACATCATCTACACCCAAATCCTTTTTATAGATGGGATGAGAGAAGTTGCTTTCGTAAATTGTTATCGCGGCATCCCAGTTATCAAATGCTGCGACAATATCGAAGCCTACGTTCTCAAAGCCTAAAGACATACCGCCGCAGCCCGCAAATAAATCAATTACTCTCATCGTTTTCTCTACTTTCTTCGGAAATAATATACCTCATAAGTGCTGAACCTACATACTTCGCCAAATTGACTGGTACAGCATTCCCAATCATGGAGTTAATGTCGGATTTCCCCCCAATAAATTGGAAACTTTCTGGGAATGTCTGTATGTAGCTTCGTTCTTTCGGGGTCAAACAACGCACTTCTGCAACTGGAACAGGGTCATTGGGGTGACCTTTATATCCTTTAGGGATAGGGCGGTCGACTGCCCGTATTGTCATAGAGGGTTCGTGTACACTAAAAACACCTCGACGATTGTAATTAGTCGGAACGCGGAAGTAATAATCAATTCCGAGTGAATCTCCAAGATAGTCGTGTATGCTCATAGGTTTTTGTGCCAAGTTACACTTAAGTTCTTCGTCCAAGAAACCATCGGAGGCACCAAGCGCACCAACGACAAACATTCTTTTTCTTGTCTGTGGAACCCCGCAGTATGCGGCATCCAGAACCATTTGAGTGAGCCCATAGCCGGCAGCACGAAAATTAGCAATAGCACTCTGGAATGATTTTGTGTTTCGTATTGTGGCTACATTTTCCATGACAAAGTATTTTGGATGAACAAGGCTGACAATTTGAGAATAGCATATTGAAAGAATTGCCCTACCACGACTTTCATCCTGGAAACCTGCAGTCGAAAAATCCTGGCATGGTGGCCCACCTATAATTAGGTCGGGGGTATACCCTGCAATCAATTCTGCAGCTCCTTCTACATCCATAAGATCCTTTTCGATAATTGGATGGTCGAAATTTTTTTCATAGACTCGAATTGCGGCTTTCCAGTTATCAATACCTGCAACTATATTAAATCCAGATGCCTCAAAGCCAAGAGACATTCCTCCGCATCCGCAAAACAAGTCAACGCACTTTATAGTTAGCGACATAGTTTATATCCTTCCGTATGTGTATTGCGGCTTTACTCCATTGCGCTCTTACCGCTTTTTACCCATTCTTCCAGTTCAGAGCGTTTGAACTTCCACTGTTTGCCGATCTTGTGGGCGGGTACATTTTTATCCTTTATCCATTTACGCAATGTAACAGGCTTGATGTTAAGAAACAACGCTGCATCTTCAATACTGATATAGTTCTCATTAATTAAATTAGACATATTTGCACACCTCGTCTTCGTATGTTTGCGCAGTTTCGCTTTTATATTATACCAGATATTTGTGTCTTTTTCAAGTCGTTTGGACATCTTTCTTGCTTTTTCCGCTATTTCGTGATATTTGCAATACCGTAGGGTGTGCTTCAATCCACTCTAATTCTACTGCAAACACAGTCCAATAACATAGGCAGATTGGAAATCAGCCCCTCCACGATGGTGATGATTGCCTGCACTGCGGCGGGGATAAGCTGCGGAAGTGCTGAGCCGATACCCTCCACCAGAGAAACGATGATCTGAACGGCGGCATCCACCAGAAGCGGAAGGTTCTCGATCAGCGTGTTCACGATGGTCATCACCGCTTCAATGACTGCCGGGACCAGTTGTGGTATCATCGTCAGCAGCGTAGTCAACACCTGGGAGAACAGATCGACCACGGTGTCCAGTAAAGTCGGGAGCAGATCACCTACGGTCGCAAGCAGTGCATTCAGTGCCGTTGGTAGAGCCGAGATGATATTCTCGATGACCGGGGTAATGTTGGTCAGCACATCCTGGAAGGCATTCACCACATTATTGCAAAGCTGCTCAATGTCAGCATCTGCATTACCGAAGCCCACGATAAGGTTGTCGATAGCCGCCTTCATGGCGTTCATGGAGCCTTCAATGGTGTGTTCCGCTTCCGCAGCAGTAGCACCGGCAACGCCCATGCTCTCTTGAATGACGTGGATTGCTTCAACTACATCAGCGTAGGAACTGATATCGTACTCAATGCCGGAAATCGCCTGGGCATCGGCAAGCAGCCGTTCCATTTCGGTCTTGGTGCCACCGTAGCCGAGTTTCAGGTTATCAAGCATCGTGTAGTTCTGCTTGGCAAAGCCCTGGTATGCGTTTTGGATGAGTCCGATGTCCGTACCCATCTTATTGGCGTTATCCGCCATGTCGGTGATCGCCATATCCGCATACTTGACTGCCGCTTCCGTATCACCGCCCAGAGAGGAAATCAGCGATGCGGAGAAGGATGTGACCGTGGACATATAGTCATTGGCCGACATACCGGCAGTTTTTTCTGTTCAAATGCCGTGTTCACCTCCAGTGGGTAGTGAGGAAGCCCCTCGGATTGGAGGAACCCACTATGACGAATTTGCAGAAAGAACAAATCAAAACCTTGCGTTTACAGGGCATCAGCTATGTAAAAATCGGTGAAATGCTCGGTATTTCAGATAATACAGTACGCTCATTCTGCCGCCGAAACGGTCTGGGCGATACAGCAAAGAATACGGTTGCCTGCAAACAGTGCGGAAAGCTGATAAAAATCATGCCCAAGCAGAAGCCGAGAAAGTTCTGCTCGGATGCTTGCCGGACTGCCTGGTGGAACAGCCACCCAGACTGCGTGGATCGGAAAGCGGTTTATGCGTACACCTGCGCCCACTGCGGAAAGCCATTCACTGCGTATGGTAATAAAGAGCGTAAATATTGTAGCCACGGCTGCTACATTGCCGACCGCTTCGGAGAGGAGTGTGGCTACTGTGACTGATGCCTATCGTGCCAGACTGGAAGACTACCTGGCATCCATGCTCCAGGCAAAACGGATGCTATCGTTGGGGATTATAACCCCGGAAGATTACGCCATAATTGATACAATGCAGCGCGAGGAATTTGGAATATCTTCGTGTAGTTTATATCGCGGGATTGACTTGATATATAGTGGTTTCAGAGGTAATATGTCACACTACGAGGAGGTGACAAAATGCCAAGAGTAATAACCATTGTACCAAAACCACCGAAACTGGAACAGAAAAAGCGAGTTGCAGCCTACGCCCGTGTGTCGAGCGGCAAGGATGCCATGCTCCACTCGCTGTCCGCACAGGTCAGCTATTACAGCGACCTCATCCAGAATCACGATGACTGGCTCTATGTTGGCGTGTACGCCGATGAAGCCAAGACCGGCACCAAGGAATCCAGAGCAGATTTTCAGAGACTTATCGCTGACTGCCGTGCCGGAAAAATCGATATGGTGATTACAAAGTCCATCTCCCGCTTTGCACGAAATACGGTCACACTGTTGCAGACCGTTCGTGATTTCAAAGCCTGGGAGGTGGACATTTTCTTTGAGGAGCAGAACATCCACACCATGAGCGGTGACGGCGAACTGATGATGACCATTCTGGCGTCCTACGCACAGGAAGAAAGCCGCTCCGCCAGTGAGAACCAGAAATGGCGTATCAAGAGGAACTTCGAGGAAGGGATGCCCTGGAACGGGGCCATGCTCGGATATCGACTGAAGAACGGTCGGTACGAGATCATCCCAGAGGAAGCAGACCTTGTCCGCCGCATTTATGACGAGTACCTTTCCGGCGATGGCTACCTTACCATTGCCAAACGGCTGAATGAGGACGGCATCCCGTCACGCTTCGGAAAGCAATGGGGTCAATCAGTGATTTCCAAGATACTCAGCAATTACACCTATACAGGAAATTTGATTTTACAGAAAACCTTCCGTGAGAACCACATTACCAAAAAGACCATCGTTAACAACGGCGAACTTCCGAAGTACCACGCAGAGGATGCCCACGATGCCATTATCGACATGGAGACCTTCCAGGCGGTGCAGGCAGAAAAAGCACGACGGGCGGCTCGGTTCATCAAGAAGCCAACACCCAAGAAAACATACCCGTTCACAAGCCTTCTGGTCTGCGACGGCTGCGGAAAAAACTATCGGCGCAAGGTCACGAAAACGGGACCCGTCTGGGTCTGCGGCACCTTCAATTCAATGGGCAAAGCCGCCTGTGCTTCCAAACAGATCCCCGAAGAAACCCTGCAGGCAGTGACCGCAGAAGTTCTTGGGCAGGTGGATTTTCCAGAGAAATTACTCCGCAGGCTGATAAAGAGCATCCTGGTCTGCAATGAAAATGTATTGATTTTCCGCTTCTATGACGGCTCGGAAGTCACACGAAAATGGAAAGACCGCTCACGCAGCCAAAGTTGGACGGATGAGATGAAGGCAACCGCCCGTCAGAAAGCCCTGGAAAGGAGGAGCCAGAATGCCTAAAGTTACAATGATACCCGCAACCATAAACCCACTGACGCACCTGCCTTCGGTGGCTGCACGGAAAAGACGTGTCGCCGGATACGCCCGTGTTTCCACCGACAGCGATGAGCAGTTCACCAGTTATGAGGCGCAGGTAGATTATTACACCAAATTCATACAGTCCAAGCCGGAATGGGAGTTCGTAAAAGTCTATACGGACGAGGGCATTTCCGGCACTAATACCAAGCGCCGTGAGGGTTTCAAAGAGATGATCACCGATGCCCTGGACGGCAAAATCGACCTCATCGTTACCAAGTCGGTCAGCCGATTTGCGAGAAATACGGTCGACAGCCTGGTCACTATCCGAAAGCTGAAAGAGAACGGCGTGGAGTGCTACTTTGAAAAAGAGGGCATCTACACCTTTGACGGCAAGGGCGAATTGCTCATCACCATCATGTCCTCACTGGCGCAGGAAGAAAGCCGCAGCATTTCCGAAAACATCACCTGGGGACAGCGCAAGAGCTTCTCCGATGGCAAAGTGCATCTGCCGTACAAACGCTTCCTCGGCTATGAAAAGGGCGAGGACGGACGGCCTGCGGTTGTCGAAAGCGAAGCAAGGGTCGTAAAGCTGATTTACGGGCTTTTCCTTGAGGGCAAGACCCAGGCAGGCATTTGCAGGTACCTGGAGGAATTGGGCATCCCGTCACCGGGCGGCAAGCAGACATGGAGCAAGACCACGATCACCAGTATCCTTCAGAATGAGAAATACAAGGGTGATGCACTGCTCCAGAAGAAATTCACGGTAGATTTTCTGGAAAAGAAAATGAAGCCCAACGAGGGTGAAGTCCCACAGTATTATGTGACGGGCAGTCATCCCGCCATCATTGAGCCGGACGAATGGGAGCAGGTGCAGGCGGAGTTTGCCAGACGGAAGATCCTGGGCAAAGCCTACAGCGGCAAAAGTGTTCTTTCTGCCAAACTGGTCTGCGAGGATTGCGGTGCCTTCTTCGGTCCCAAGGTATGGCACTCCACTGACCAGTACCGTCGCACCATTTGGCAGTGTAACGGCAAATTTGCAAACGAGGAACGCTGCCACACTCCCGTAGTGGACACCGAAACCATACAGCGGCTTTTCATAAAAGCCTACAATCTGATGATGCAGGATCGGGTGCAGATCATTAAGCAGTGTGAAGCGTGGCGTGCGCGGCTGATGGATTTCGGAACACTGGATGCCGACATTGAACGGCAGCTTGAAGAGACCCAGGTTGTTGCCGAACTGGTCAAAGCGGCAGTCAAGGAAAACGCATCCACAGCACAGTCCCAGGAAGCCTACCTTAAAAAGTACGAGGCCCTCACCGAACGGTACGAGAAGGCGGCTGCGGAACTGGAGCGGTTGCAAAGCCTACGCACCACCCGAAGCCAACAGGACAAAAAGATGGCACTTTACATCCGTACCCTCAAGAAACAGCCGGAAGTGATGCATGACTGGAACGACACCATCTGGACGGTGATGATTGAAAAGGCCATTGTTCATAAGGATGGACAAATCACATTTGTTTTCCAGAACGACACGGAAATCAAGGTCGGAGCGTAACTGCTCCGGCTTTTTTCTTTGCCGAGGAATAATTAAAAGATGCACACCCCTTGGCTCAAAATGCACACCCCACAGACCTTTCGTTAAATGGTATAGAGGGGTAAAACAGAAAAGGCTCCACGGTGACCATTTCAGAATCACCGTAGAGCCTGTTATCGTTAAAAAGTATAGGAAAACCCTTGTGAATAGGGGCTTTTGCAAAAAGAAACTGGACACCCGCTTCGATACTCATTGTATCAAAACTGGTGTCCAGTTATGGTCGAGGTGACAGGACTTGAACCTGCGGCATCCTGCTCCCAAAGCAGGCACTCTAGCCAAACTGAGTTACACCTCGTTATGTATGGAGCCGTAAGGCTCTTTATATAAACAGCGGAAATCCGCCGAAATGCGTATATGTAAAATCCCTTTCGGGATGTTACCCATACCTCATTGCTAAAACATTTTAATATATATTATTTTATTTGTCAAGTAAAAAATATGAAGTTGCAAGAAATTTATATTCGGGCGGATATTATCCGCCCTTACAACTATCAAATTAACTCCTTGATATAATTATTTAAAAAGCTTTCATACTCTGCTGAGCATTCATTTGCTTCGTTTGCAAGGGATAAAAGAATATATAATATATCATCTCGCGTAACACCAGGCAAATCTCCTGCATTTGCCACAATCATAATTTCTATAATATATTCTTTTAACTCCATAAATTTACTTGAGGTTTGACACCAGAAGTGCCTTAATTTTTTATATTCTTCATATTCTTCCTCTGTTATAACTACTTGCTTAGACATACTTATCACCTCTTTATAATTATACGTTCATTCGAATGTATTGTCGACACGTTTATTTGAATGTACTGTAAAATATATTTAAGGAGATGATAAAATGTATTATACTCAAAGATTAAAAGATTTAAGAGAGGACAGAGATTTACACCAGGCAGATATAGCGGCAGTTCTTGATACAACACAACAGCAATATTCATTATATGAAACAGGAAAAAGAAAAATGGATGTGGAGCAAATTATAAAAATCTGCGAATTTTACAATATATCTGCAGACTATCTATTAGGCTTTACCAATGATGCCAAACCATTACCAAAAAAATAATGGTATAAATAAAAGGAGGGTGTTCGTGCCCTCCTTTTTGTTTTATTATCTTATAGCATCCTTCATGGATTTAACGTACTTATAAACCTCATCGGGTGCATTTTTGCCGTGCTTTTCAACAAGCTTAACGATTGCCGATCCAACGATTACACCGTCTGCAAGGGCGGCATATTTTTTTGCCTGCTCCGGTGTGCTGATGCCGAAGCCGATTGCAACAGGAACATCAGTTACCTCCTTAACAGCTTTTGTAATTGACTCTAAATCAGTTTTGATTTCACTTCTTACACCTGTAACGCCCATGGAGGAAACCTCATAAATAAAACCCTTTGCCTGTGCGGCAATCATTTTTATTCTGTTTTCGCTTGTTGGTGCAATAAGCGAAATAACATCTATACCAAATGTATCGGCAACAGACTGAAGCTCATCCTTCTCCTCAAACGGCAAATCGGGAATGATAACGCCGCTTACACCGCTGTTTTTTGCTTTTGCAAGAAATCTTTCATACCCATATTTAAAAAGTACGTTAAGATATGTCATAAAGGCAAGCGGAATATCAATCTGCTTTGAAACCTTTTGAGCAAGAGTAAAAACCTTATCGGTTGTTGTGCCCTGTGCAAGTGCACGGATATTTGCATTCTGGATTACAGGGCCTTCTGCAATAGGGTCTGAAAAAGGAATGCCGATTTCAATTAAATCACAGCCTGCCTGTGCCATTTTAACCATAATCTGCTCGCTTGTTTCCAAATCAGGATCGCCTGCAGTTATAAAACCGACAAACGCTTTGCCGTTTTTGAATGCATCTGAAATCTTATTCATAAATTTCTTTCCCCCTATACCTTGCAATTGCGGCAACATCCTTATCGCCTCTGCCCGAAAGGCAGCAAATTATAACATCATCCTTGTTCATTTTCGGAGCAAGCTCCATAACGTGAGCAACTGCGTGCGCACTTTCAATGGCACAGATAATTCCCTCTGTTCTTGCAATATATTCAAAGGCATCAACGGCTTCATCATCCGTAATCGGCACATACTCTGCTCTGCCCGTATCCTTAAGATTTGCATGCTCAGGACCCACACCGGGGTAATCAAGACCGGCAGAAATACTGTAAACAGGAGCAATCTGACCGTATTCATTCTGACAGAAATACGATTTCATTCCATGGAAAACACCAAGCGTGCCCGTTGCCATTGTTGCCGCAGTACGCTCAGTATCAACGCCTCTGCCTGCTGCTTCGCAGCCGATAAGCCTTACATCCTTATCATTAATAAAATTATAGAACATCCCCATTGCATTTGAGCCGCCGCCTACACAGGCAACAACTGCCGTAGGAAGCTTGCCCTCAAGCTCCAAAATCTGCTCTCTTGCCTCTTTACTGATAACACTCTGAAAATCACGTACAATTGTAGGGAATGGGTGAGGCCCCATAACAGAGCCTAAAACATAGAGTGTATCATCAATACGTGAAACCCATTCGCGCATAGCCTCGTTAACGGCATCCTTCAGTGTCATCGTGCCTGAGGTTACAGGATGCACCTTTGCACCGAGAAGCTCCATTCTGTAACAGTTGAGAGCCTGCCTTTCCGTGTCGTGCTTACCCATAAAAATTTCGCATTCAAGACCCATAAGAGCAGCTGCAGTTGCAGTTGCAACACCGTGCTGACCTGCACCTGTTTCTGCAATTACACGTGTTTTGCCCATCTTTTTAGCAAGCAGGCACTGCCCTAAAACATTATTGATTTTGTGCGAGCCTGTGTGGTTTAAATCCTCACGCTTAAAATAGATTTTTGCACCGCCCAAATCCTTCGTCATATTCTCTGCATAATAAAGAAGTGACGGTCTGCCTGCATATTCCCTGTTAAGGGTATCCAGCTCCGCAATAAAATCAGGGTCATTCTTATAATGCTCATACGCATTTTCAAGATTGATAATTTCGTTCATCAGGGTTTCGGGAATATACTGCCCGCCGTGAATTCCAAATCTTCCTTTACTCATTTGACTATCTCCATAACTTTTTTTATTTTTTCAAAATCCTTAAAACCGTCGGTTTCAACAGACGATGATAAATCAACTGCAAACGGCTTAACTCTGTTAATTGCTTTTTCCAGATTATCTGCGGAAAGCCCGCCTGCAAGGAAAAAGGGCTTTTCTGTTTTGGGAACACTGCACCAATCAAAGATTCTGCCTGTTCCCGTTCCGCTGTCAAACAAAAAATAATCTGCAAAGGGCTCATATTCACTGATTTTATCAAAGACTTCAGGTTTAAACACCTTGATAACTGGCGCGTTTATTGCTTTGCAGAAATCAGCACTTTCACTGCCGTGAAGCTGCACCATATCAATAATTCCGTCTGCAACAAAAGAATTGATAACCTCAGCATCATCGTTAACAAACACACCTACTGCTTTTATGCCCTTATCAAGTCTTGCTTTAAGTGCTTTAGCTGTTTCTTTCGTTATACTTCTGCCGAAACCCGATGCAAGTATAAACCCGATGAAATCGGGCTTTAATGCATTAACATAATCTATATCCTGCGGTCTTTTCAAGCCGCAGATTTTAATTTTACTCACCCTTAAGCTCCTTCAGCATTGCCGCTTTATTCTCAGCCTTCATCAGCGTTTCACCGATTAAAACAGCATTGGTTTTATTGTTTATAAGCACTTCTATATCCTTACGGCTTGTTATTCCGCTTTCGCTTACAAAAACAACATCCTGCGCAATCATGTTTCTGTAGCGTGTGGAATTATTGACATCAACCGAAAAATCGTGAAGATTGCGGTTGTTGACACCGATTATTCGTGCACCTGCCGCAAGAGCCGATTTAACCTCTGCTTCATCATGAGCCTCAACAAGAGCCGAAATCCCCAAGCTGTCACAGATTTCAATATATTCTCTTATGGTTTTCGTATCAAGCAGTGCACATATTAAAAGCACGGCAGAAGCACCAAGCAGCTTTGCTTCATATATCTGATATTCAGACACGGTAAAATCCTTGCGGATAACAGGAACGGCTACTGCCGCTGTTATTTCCTTTAAATATTCATCACTGCCGAGAAACCAATGCGGCTCTGTTAAGCAGGAAATACAGTCTGCCCCTGCGTCTTCATATTCCTTTGCAATTGCAAGGTACGGAAAATCAGATGCAATAAGACCTTTTGACGGACTTGCCTTCTTAACCTCGCAAATAAATGAAATACCTTCTTTCCGAAGCGCCTTTTCAAATTCAAAATTGCCCTTAGGCATTGCAAGTGCTTCTGTTTTAACCGATTCAAGCGGCTTTTCCGCTATTCTTTTTTCATATCTTTTTCTTGTGAAATCTGCAATTTCGTTTAATATTGTTTTACTCATTTGTTATCCTGATAAATTCCTCAAGCTTAGCTGCCGCCTTGCCGCTGTCTATTATATCCTCTGCCTTCTTCATTGCATCTGCAAGCGATATTTTGCCCTTTCCCGCAACGTAAATACCTGCACCTGCATTAAGTACAACTGCTGTACGCTGAGCAGCAGTTGATGTTTTGCTGAGCACTGCTTTTGCAATGCTTGCATTTTCCTGAGGCGTACCGCCGAGCAAATCCTCTTTTTTGCAGCGTTCAAAACCGAAATCCTCCGGCTTGATTGTATAATACTTAATATCATTATTTCTGATTTCAGCAACCTCTGTTTCACTGCAGGCACTGATTTCATCAAGGCAGTCACAACCGTAAACAACAAATGCATTTTTTACACCAAGCTTAACAAGTGCATTTGCAACCTTTTCAACGAACGGCCTGCTGAACACACCAAGCACCATCATTTGTGCTCTTGCCGGGTTCGTAAGCGGACCCAAAATGTTGAATACCGTTCTTATACCGATTTCCTTTCTTACAGGACCTACAAAACGCATTGCAGAATGATATTTCTGTGCAAAAAGGAAGCTGATTCCTGCTTCATCAAGAGATTTTTTCATAACCTCAGGCTCTGCACCGATATTAACACCAAGTGCTTCCAGGCAATCGGCAGCACCGCTTTTTGATGATGAGGCACGGTTACCGTGCTTTGCAATTTTAACACCTGCCGCTGCGATTGTAATGGAGGCCGCAGTTGAAATATTAAAGCTGTTTGATCTATCTCCGCCCGTTCCCACAATATCAAGTGTTTCATAATCTGTATCAAGCATAAGCGCCTTGCTTCGCATACCATCAGCACAGCCTGCAATTTCTTCATCTGTTTCACCTTTCATTGAAAGAGCTGTAAGAAAGGCTGAAATCAGAACAGGAGAGCATTCTCCGCCCACAATTTCCGCTATTGCGTTTTTTGCTTCATCATATGTTAAATTTTCTTTATTCGCAACCTTTGATAGTAATTCCTTAAGCATTATCAGGACCTCCCAAAAAATTCTTAAGAATAACATTACCCTTCGGTGTCATAATTGATTCGGGGTGAAACTGAAGGCCCCAGATCGGCAATTTCCTGTGCCTTACCGCCATAATTTCACCATCTGCCGTTGTTGCAATAACCTTAAGGCACGGCGGTATTGTTTCGGGCAGAGCCGCAAGCGAATGATAACGTGCAACCGTTATTTCATTCGGAAGATTTTTAAATATTTCATCTGTATTATCCAATAAGGCAGTGCTCTGCTTGCCGTGCATAAGCTCTTTTGCATAACTTACAGTTGCACCGAATGCTTCACATATTGACTGATGCCCAAGGCATACTCCAAGTATTTTTGATTGCCTGCCGAGCCTTTTTGCCGCATCAATGCAAACACCTGCATCTTTGGGTGCTTTTGGTCCCGGAGAAAGAATAATATATTCAGGCTTTAATGCTTCTATTTCATCAACGGAAAGCTCATCATTTCTTATAACCTTAATATCGGGATTTATTGAACCGATAAGCTGATAAAGATTATAGGAAAAGGAATCATAATTATCTATAAGTAATATCATTCTGATTCCTCCCCGCTGAGTTTAAGTGAATTTATAACTGCCTTTGCCTTATTTATGCATTCCGTATGCTCCTTAACCGGATCCGAATCCGCAACAATTCCTGCACCTGAACGAACATATACCCTGCCCTTCCTTTTGTATGCAATTCTTATTGCAATGCATACATCAAGATTACCTGTAAAATCAATATATCCGATTGCTCCGCCGTAAATTCCGCGCTTATTATTTTCAAGCTCATTTATAATTTCCATTGCACGGATTTTAGGGGCACCCGAAAGGGTTCCTGCAGGAAGAACAGCATCTATTGCGTCAATAGCACTCTTGTCTTCACGTATTTCACTTTTAACAGTTGAGCCTATATGCATGATATGGCTGAACTTCAAAATGTTATGATATTCCTCAACCCTGACTGAGCCGAATTTGCTGATTTTACCCAAATCATTTCTGCCGAGATCAACAAGCATATTGTGCTCTGAAAGCTCCTTTGGATCTTTGAGCAGTTCCTCTTCAAAAGCCTTATCCTCCTGCGGTGTCTTTCCTCTGGGTCTGCTGCCTGCAAGCGGATACGTATAGAGTGTTCCGTTTGTTAATTTAACAAGTGTTTCAGGTGATGCACCTGCAATTTCAATATCATCTGACGAAAAGTAAAACATATACGGGCTTGGATTCAGTTTTCTGAGCACCTCATACGTTCCGAAAAGCGAGCCCTCCATTTCGGCCTGAAGCCTGTTTGAAAGCACAACCTGAAAAATATGCCCCTCACGGATATAATGCTTTGCCTTTTCAACCATATTGCCGTATTCTTCACCGCTGAAAAGAGCTGTAAATTCGGATTTAAGCACAGGCTTTTCAATTTCTGCTTCCGCACCGTTGAATATAACATCTGCCATAATTTCAAGTTCTTTTCCGGCAGAATTATAATTTGCCTTAAAATTATCCGTTTGCATATTGCAGATAAGAATGATTTTGTTTTCTCTATTGTCAAAGGCAATAACCTTATCAAAAAGCATTAAATCTATATCTTTAAAGTTACCGTCATCCTCAGCATCAAGATTAAGTGACGGCTCACTGTACTTTATATAATCATAGCCGAAATAGCCTACAAGTCCGCCTGTAAAGGTTGGAAGATAATCAAATTTAGGACTTTTGTGCTCATCAAGAAGCTTCTGAACATACGGGCGGGGGTTTGCATTGTATTTCATAACACCGTCTGCATCCGTTACGGTAACATTATAATCAACACTACTTATTTCAGCCTTTGGGTCATAACCTAAAAAGGTATATCTTCCCCAATTGTCGGTATCCTCACAGGATTCAAGCATATAACAGTGAGAGCTGATTTTTTTAAGCTTCTTCAGCACCTGAAGCGGCGTAACATCCATTTTCAGTTCTGCAGAAAGAGGGATTGTTTTATAAGCTTTTCCTATTTCAGCAGCCTCTTCAAAGGTTGGTTTGATATTCATATTTTTCCTCCTTAAAAAATTTTGCAGAGAGGGAAAAACAAAAATCCCTGACAACAGTGTAAATTACACTGTTGTCAGGGACGATTAATTATCGCGGTGCCACCCTGTTTTACGAAGAAAACACTTCGTATCTCTGCAAGGTACTATCATACCTCCGGCCACTGACGTAGGCCTAACGTCATGGAATAATAAGCAAATGCCGTTCACCATGCCCTCAGCGGTCCATTTAGCAAGCCGTTTACTGCCGCTTTCCAGCTACTGCGGCTCTCTGTGAGTTCGTATCCTGCTTTTATCTCCGCCTCAACGGTTTGGGTTTAATTTTATGTAAATATAATAGCAAAGGTAAATTCATTTGTCAAGTTCAATAAATCAATTTGCCGTTAACAATTTTTGCATTAAGCTCTTTTCCGCCCTTCAGTTTTAAGCCCTTAATGCTTCCGTTCCATTGTGACGGCATTGAATTATTCTTAATCATTTCCGCAATTCCTGCTGTTACGCCGAAATTACCGTCTATCTGAAACGGCGGATGTGCATCAAACAAATTAGGATATGAGCCGCCGCCTGCATACATTATATTTATTCTTGGGTGAATAGGTCTTAACTGATTTTTAATCAGTTTATAGGCATTTTCTCCATTTTCAAGCCTTGCCCAAAGACAGACCTTCCAGCCAAGGCTCCAGCCTGTGCCACCGAAACCTCTTGCATAAAGTGATTTTTCAGCAGCCTTTTTGATTTCATCACTGCATTCAAATGGAGACGGATAAACGCAGTAAAGATGGCTTACATGGCGGTGATGCGGTTCTTTTTCCTCAAATTCCTCACACCATTCGGGAATTCTTCCGTCCGTTGCAGGTTTAACCTGCTCAATCTCAGGAGCATCCAAACCAAACTCACGGCAGATTTTAAAGAAATCAAACAATATTTCCCTGTCCATAGACGGCATATATGTAAGGCAGGCTCCGTTGCTATTCTTAATATATGTATTTTCAGGAGAAAGTGACGGGCAGGTTACAAGCTCGCCATTATGCTCAACAAGAAAATCCTTATAAAAATCAAGATTAGCCTTAAACAGAGGTATTATTTCCTGCTTATATGCCTCATCAGCCGTGTAAAGATAATGGTCATAAAGCATATTCAAAAACCACGGTGCACTTGCCTGCCAGATTGAAAATGAGGAATCGTTTCCGTCACCGTTCGGATGCCCTGCAGGATTGGTGTTGCCCCATATATCGGAATTATGGTGAGCACAAAAGCCTGAACATCCATAGTATTCCCTTGCTGTTGCCGCGCCCTTTTCTGCCAGCTTCTTAACAAGCTCTGTAAGCGGCTCAAAGCATTCGGAAAGGTTGCATATATCCGTACACCAGTAGTTCATCTGAGTATTTATATTAATGGTGTAATTGGAGCTCCACGGTGCACGCATATGCTCATTCCAGATTCCCTGAAGATTCGTTGCTGCCGTACCCGGTCTTGATGACGAAATAGTTAGATATCTTCCGTATTGGAAAAGAAGTGTAACAAGTGAGTTATCCTCTTTGCCTTTTCTGAAGGCTTTTAATCTTTTATCTGTAGGCATATCGTCATTTCCATTGTCAAGATTAAACTCAACCTTGTTGAAAAGAGCGGTAAAATCTGCAATGTGCTCATCAAGAAGCTCCGGATAACTCTTGATACTTTCAAAGCGAGCCATAACTCTTTCAAGTGCATTTGCCGTCGGCATTGATTTGAAATCAACAAAGGATGTGGCCAGACTGATTAAAATTGTTACCTCTTTCTGATTTGAAACTGAAATTCTGCCGTTTTCAAACACAGCATTTCCTAAAACCTTCACCGCACCCGCAAACTTCATTGCCTTATCACCGTATACAATCGGTTCACCGACACTGTGATAGGGAGGCCAGCATATTTCAGGAGCAGAGCCTTCAATTACAAGTGCATCCTCCTGTGTATAAACCTTATTTTTCAACTGACTGTCAAACGTAATATCACAGGAAAATCCAATATCTGATTTCAGATTAACAACAATTATATCGGCAGGATTACTTGCAAAAACAGTTTCTGTTATTCCTTTACATTCAGTAACTGCAATGCCCTTGGAAATATCAAGCATTCTTTTATAACCGCTTTTTGATACCGATGATTTAAAATCTATGATAAGATTGCCGAAAGGAAGATAGCTTTCACACCAGTGACCATGAAAATCCTTATTCGCAATTCTTTCCGCAGTGGCATAATCTCCGCTGAATATCGCATTTCTTATTTCATCAAGATAATTTTTTGCATCCCGGGTGTTGAGTTCCTTAGGATAGCCGCTCCAGAGAGTATCCTCATTCAGAGCAAGCCTTTCAGTTTTCATATTTCCGAAAACCATAGCACCGATTCTTCCGTTTCCCACGGGAAGTGCCTGTTCAAAATATTTTGCTTTCTTTTTATAGAATAATGTGTTTTTCATAACTTAAACCCCTGCAATCAATTTATAAATCTATACTATATTAATTGCATGGATTTTGCAAGTAAAAGATTTAAAATGCACCTTGTACAATTAAGCTGCACAGCTCTTCATATTCAATTCCGTCTGCCGCTGCTTCCTGCGGAAGCAGACTTACAGGTGTCATTCCCGGAAGTGAATTTGCTTCCAGAAAATATATATTATTATTTCTGTCCATCATAAAATCAATTCTTGAGTAGAACCTTAAATGAAGAATTTTATGTATTTTTACCGCCAGCTCCTGCATTTCATGGGCAATATACGGGGGAAGATTTGCGGGGCAGGTTTCAACTGTAAGTCCCTGCTGATATTTGTTTTTGTAATCATAAAAGCCCTTTTTCGGTGCAATTCCAATTATGGGCAATGCTTTGTTGTTAAGAACGCCAACCGAAAATTCTCTGCCGTTAATTTTCTCTTCAATCAGCACCGTTGTGTCATATTCGGCAGCAGTCAACATTGCTCTGTTCAACTCTTCAAAATTATTTACAACCGAAACTCCGATACTTGAGCCTCCACCTGACGGTTTGACAACACACGGAAAGCTGACAGAAGAATCCTTGATATTAACACACCATTTTGGAGTTTTTATATTATGGGCAGACACTAATATTTTTGACAAATTTTTATCCATAGAAAGCATGCACCCGTCACAGCCTGAGCCGGTGTATTTAATTTTATTAACATCAAGCACCGCCTGCACCTTTCCGTTTTCCCCTATATCGCCGTGAAGTGCAAGAAAAACAATATCTGCCTTTTTACAGCATTCTATGACTTTCGATCCTATATCAGACCTAACGCTGTCTGTTCGCTTTCGCACCGGAGCTGTTTCCGAAACACTGCAGGTCTTAATATCATCAGAAACGGAGGAAAAAACAAGACTTTCAGCATCATCAATTCCGTAATACAAATCAAGCACTGCAACCTCATTGCCTTGATTGATCAGTGCCTTTGCTATCATTGAAGCAGAAACGAGTGATACATCCCTTTCAGGACTCAGCCCTCCTGCAAGCACAACAATTTTCATATGAATCACCCTTTCAAGTTACTTTAATAAAATTATATTCACAATTATATGCATTTAAAATCTCAAATTATGCTTTACAACAGGCAAATAGTGCCATATAATTGTTTTATGGAAAAGATTATGGATTATTATAGTGCCGACGGTGAGTACGGCAAAAGAGGTTATTTGAAAGAAAAATACAGGATTTTTAATATTAGAGATACGAACAACGGTGCTTTTGAATTTCATTATCACGAGTTTGACAAGATTGTTATGTTCATATCGGGCAATGTAACTTATATCATAGAAGGTAAGGCATACAGCCTTCAGCCGTATGATATTCTGCTTATACGCCACGGTGATATTCACAGACCGATTATTGATTCTTCCGTTGAATATGAAAGGGCTATTATCTGGCTTGACAACGAATATCTGAAAAATCATTCTCTTAATTCCTGCTTTGACACAGCAAAGGAAAAAGGACTGAATCTGCTAAGGCTTCCCATTGAAAAGAGAAACCGTGTTTTTTCTTTGCTTAATGATTTTACAAATGAGAGCAAAGATGATTTTTCTAACTCCCTTATGGAGGAGTCTCTGCTTGCACAGTTGATGATTTTAATATGCCGTGCTGTTTTCAGCGAAGGCAATACAGCCCAATATAAAAGTGATAAACAAATAGATATCGTGCTTGAATATATAAACAAAAATCTTTTTTCAGCCTTGACTGTTGATAAAATTGCAGGTGAATTATATATAAGCCGATATTACCTTATGCATAAATTTAAAGAGGTTACGGGTAAAACAATATTTGAATACATACAGTCAAAGCGTCTGCTTCATGCTGCATCACTTCTGAACAATGGTATTTCAGCCAAAACAGCATGCTTTGAAAGCGGATATAATGACTATTCCGTATTCTTAAAGGCATTTAAAAAGGAGTTCGGCACAACACCAAGTGCATATATAAAGCTATAAAAAGCCATTACAAAAAGGGATCTGAACGCAACCGTTCAGATCCCTTTTATCAATTTATTTATTTTACCAGCCTAAGCGAACAATTTTGATTGTGCAGGAGCCTGTGCCCTTTTTCTTTGCAGTAGAGTGACCTTCCGGAGTGAATATATCAATTCTGCCCTTTCGTGAAAGGCTGCTTCCTCCACGGTCTACAACTGTGTAATTTACTCCGTCAACCTCAATAATTGAACCTAACGGCAACCAGTTACATGCAACGTAATATGGATTTTCCATACCGTTTGAAACCTTTTTGCCTGATGAGGTAATACCGTTTGATTTGCCGCAGCAAATCTCGCAAGCACAGTAGTGTGTGTAGCTTCCGTTTATCACAGAGCCTACATGATAACCATTATAGCTGTCAACATTATTTGATTCAACTACAACAACCTTTGTGCCTACACGCTGAACCTCTGTTACCGCCTCTTTGATAATTGTTGAGGTAACCTCTGTTTTTTCACTTTCCCTGCCGTTAACATAGGTGATTCTGTAGGTTACGGAGCGTTCTCCGTCCTCGCCCTTAACTTCAACCTTTGTTTTGCCCTTTTCAAGGCTACTGTCTTCCGTTTTCTTTGTGTTATGAGCAATTTTTTCATTCTTTGTAACTGTTTTGAATTCAACTCTGAAAACATTGATTTCCATTCCGTCGGCAACAATTGCATCTGCCGTTGGCTCAGTATAATCATTTTCTCCAAGCGTTACTCCTGCTTCATTCAGAACATCTGCAACCGTGCCGTCTATCACACCGATACTGTAGGTGTCCGAATCCACATGAATCGTTACAATCTTAGGTGAGTCAACCGTGATAACCATACCGTTTTTAATCGGCATATCATCATCGTAATTCACTGCCAGACCCTCTGTATGAACGCCAACTTCGGTGAAAGCCTCACCAACCGTATCTGCGTAAACATCATAGGTCTTTATGGTGTTATTAAATTTAATGTTAATTGTGTTCAATCTGTCAATAACAATTTTGCCGCCAATGCCTGCACTGAAAGCAGCAATGTTAAGCTTATCATTTGAACCGAGCGTTATGTTTGCATCGTTCAGGATTTCGATAGGTTCCGTTTCACCTGTTGTAATTGTGTATTCATATCCGTTATCATTAATAATAACGTTATACTGACCTGCTTCACCCGCAAATGCACTTATAGTGAAAACACAGACAATAAGAATAAACGCAATTACCGTTGCCAGCAATGCACGAGAAATATGCTTTGCAGATGCAACGTTTGATTCGTTAATCATCTTAATCTCCTTTTTAATTGCAAGAGGAAGTAAAACACAAATTGCTTTACCGTTATCCTCTGCTTCGTAACAATATTGGTTTGCCGTTTATTAAACAGATAATAAATAGATTTTACCTGCCAAGCAGAAGCAAATATTCTGCCTTTACCGTTAGTGTTGCTCAAACAATTGGGATTATAGGAATTTTTGCATAAGATGTCAATCTTTTAAAAATATTTTTTTTGTGCAAAATTCACAATTGATTTGTTGCGAAAAAAGTTGAAAATCATTTTAAAATCAAGATGTAGTGTATTTTTTACTTTTTTATGTTAAAGTGATAAAGCGTTTTTTTGTTATAAATTTAGAAAATCGCTATGTTTTTTAATCGTTTTGTAACTTTTAAAGGGATTTTTTTCAAAAAATCACTATATATTGGGTGTATTTTTGTAACTTTCCTTATTTTGTCCAGATATATTGAATAAAATATTTTTGTCTATTCTTTAGCAAATTTTCTATAATATATATACATATTATATT